>Ga0247807_10000050_pt1 | contig 143127 bp, 241 predicted proteins | sample UWRJL074202C1_FD_179931 | JGI IMG/M metagenome (GOLD analysis project Ga0247807, IMG submission 179931) | Plant litter microbial communities from Arlington Agricultural Research Station in Wisconsin, United States - UWRJ-L074-202C-1 | ecosystem: Environmental > Terrestrial > Plant litter >...
AATACCTGGGCTTGTTCTTCGGCTTCTTGACCTGTACCTAATCCTAATTCTTTAGCTAATTCGTCATTTTTAACAGCATTTATTTGACGTTGAAAATCAAAAAAGCCTTCCTGTACGCTACTTATAGCTTGATTACGTTCTATGTGAGCTATGGCCGATTCCGCATCAGCTAGTAATTCTCCTGTTAAATCACCTCTTTGTATTGCTTGTTGTTTTGATTCTTGAGAAGCCTGTATTTTATTATTTGCAATTACATTATTTATATGGTTATCTGCTGTAAATGCATTAGCGTAATCAACTGTTCTTTGTGTTTCTTCTCTCTCAGCCGTAACATCTCCAAATTTAAATCTGGAATGCACTCCTGCACCTAATACCCCAACAATAGCTCCTACAAGTCCTTCTGAAAGTCCCTCTTTTGTGCCATAAGTGTCTTGAAGTGCTTCTGTAAATGCATCAGCCACTCCATAAGTTGTTTTTGTTTTTTCGGGGTCAAAAGCATTTAGCATGTATTTTTCGGCAGTTTGTGAAACAACTCTTTGTCCCATTTCTTCTTGTGCTTCTGGAATTGCTGCCCCTAATACTCCCCAAACTTTACCTGCTATTCTCTGTCCTTTAGTTGCCTCTAAAGCTTTATACAGTATTTTACCTTCTTCTGTAATTGTTTTATCAAATCCAATACCTAATAAGCTTCTTTTTAGAAAGCTATTACCTACATTTGGATTCACTGTTTTTCCTATTAATGCATTTCCAAATTGGGCTAAATTAGAGGTTCCTACAATAATCATATTAGCTCCAAAAACATAATTTCCTGTTGTAGTTAATTGGTCTTTGAAAGCAGAATATTCTTCAGGTGTCGGGTCAACTCCATTTACTTTTTGATAATTTTCAAGCCAGTCGTGTTCTGTGGAATTCATATATTGGCGTGCTTCCATTCCAGCCTCATAACCTGCTGAACGTGTTGCTACCAAAGCTACATCCGCTATTTTTCTTATTTTATATGCATTTATAGAAGTAGTTTTATTTATCTCTCCTATCTTACCTAATACCTGATCACTTACTTTTCTACCTAACGCTGTAGTTTCTGCTTCTAGTAAGGCTGTAGATGATCCTTTAGACAATATTTTTGCCGCGTTTAAAGCTTCTAAAGTTTTTGCTTCCCCTCCAGCTCCTTTAATTGTCCACTTTGCTAATTTTGCTAATTGACTTTCTTGAGCTAATAACCCTAATCCTCCTGTTGCAGCTGTCCATATTCCTTCTGAAATAAGTAAGCCCGCTGTAAATGATAATCCTCCAAATACTTTATCTGCCCAGAAATTAGTTGTAGCTACCTGACCAAATAAACTTGCATTATTTTCTTGTTCTGTATAATAATTTGGTAATTTATAGTCAAGTTTAACATTCAAATCATCAAGATAATTGTTGAAATCTGTATTATATGCTTCGGATAAACTTCCTTTAGATATCCCTTCAACTAAACTGTCAACGACTCCTAAAGTCCCTCCTAATACAGCAACACCTGTTTTACCAAGTAACTTACCAAATCCGTTTGTCCATTTTTCAGATGTTGTTTGTTGTTGCGCAAGCCTTTCTTGGTTATTTGTACCTGGTATAAAATTCTCATACCTTCCTATATATTCTCCATTAGAAAGAGGCGTGTAAGCTTCATTGTAAGACTCATTAGCATATCCCTTCAATGCTCTTGGTTCTTCTTTAAATTGAGAGCCAAATAAGGAAGGTGCTTGTGCAAAAGGGTTTGAAGATAAGTCAGGCTGAACTTCTTTTTTCCTTACATCTTGTGCAATAAAAGTGGTAGGTGTAGTAATAACAGGAGCCACTGTTGCATCTGCTAGTAATTGAGTATCTATTGGATTATAACCTGCTGTAGTTGGTTCTGCCATGTGCTTATTTTAGTCTGTTTAAAACTGTGTCTATTTCTTTAGGGTTTTGTTGTAGGTATTCTAGTACTGCTTCTCCCACTAATATTTGTGGATATTGTTTAATAAATAAAAGAAGTTGTTTATCCATTACTTGTTTACCTGTCTCTGTTTCACTTAGAAGTAATGGCGCTCCTCCTTTTTTAAGAGATACAGAAGTTGTCCATTGTCCTTGAACTGGAGTAGCGCTAACGGTAAATTTATTGTAAGCATCTTTTGACATTAGTGCTGTTAAAGCTTCAATTTTTTCTGCGGGAATTAACGCTTGTAATTTTTGTTTATAAACTTGATCTGTTGTTGGTTGAGTTAAAAAATAACTTGGATTAACTTTAGAACCCATTTGAAAATTCGCTCCTAATGTACCTGAAATAAAATTACTTGCTTTGTTTAAAGCTGATTTTTGTTGTATATCTAAAAATTGAATATTTTCATTATTTATAGGAGTTGTATAATTACCTGCTGTAACTTGTCTTGATTGCGCTTCATTTAAAGCCTGTGCATTTAAAACATTATATAAATCATCTCCTCTTTTAACTGTGTATGTTCTGGCACTTCCGAATATTCCTTTGACACCCTCTTTTAGACCTGATTGTATAACTTCAAAACTTCCATCATCCGTTCTTCTAAAACTAAGTCCTTTTTTAGGATCAAAAGCTACTTCTCCCTCCATTTGAGGAATTGCATTAATTATCTGTTCTTTTACTTTATCATTAGTAACTGTTGCTAACTTATTTGTTGTTACAATTCCTTTTCCTTTATCGGCCACTATTTTATTTCTTCCTGACAAAGAGTCTTCTCTTAAACTGACAGATCCGAATGGATTTAAAGTTGTTCTCACTCCCGCTCTATCTGCTAGGGTCTCTAAGCCATTTAATACATTTTCAAAAACTGGTATTTTTGTAGGATCTGCCAATAATGTTTTTTGAAGATTATCCCACCCTCCGTTTTTATTTACAAAGTCTTGTGCTTGCCTTACTTCAGGAGAATCTGCTGTTTTACTCATTATAGGTATACCATAAGCCCCTGTTGTCTCCACTCTTCCTAAAGAATTTAGTTTTTGTCTAAGAGAGCTTACATATTTTGCAGGATCTTGTTTGAACACATTTACTGTTTGTGTATTAGATTCTTTTAAAACTGAGGCCATGTCGTTTCTTCTAACATAAGCTTCTAAAATTTGAGAATACTGTTCTGGAAATAAGTTAGATAAACCTGATTTGCTAAATGCTGTCTTTGCGGCAGTTGCTGGAGCATATCCGCTCTTTATAGCTTCTGCATAATTTGCTTGATATGATTTTTTAGTATTATCATCTATTCCTCCTCCTTGTAGTGTATTATTCGCCAAAGAAACAATTCCAACACTTTCTGTAGCGAAATCTTTTACTAATGTGGTATATGGATTAGTTTCATCTACATTTTCCACAGGTAAGTTTGAAAGAGAAACTCCTGTACCTGATCCAACTGCACCTACGGCTTCTTTATTTATTTCTTGTTGTAGTTTTGTCATTTCTAAAGAATGCTTTTGTACAGCTCTTGATTCGGCAGAATACTTAAGTTCTAAATCTTTAGCATCATAAAAAGCAGCATCCGTATCATAAGTAACAGAGGTTTTAGCTCCTGCCATTTTTGCAAAAGTAGTTTTCCAATTTGTAGTTTCTAAAAATCCCCCTATTGAAGCGGAATTGTTAGGGTCAATACTTTTAAAACTTTGTAAATATTGTGATTTTCTATCTTCTTCTGCTGTTTTATTTCTAAATGCTTGGTTTCTTTGTTCCTGTGTTAAGTTTTTATTATTGTAATCTACATTATACTTTTCAATATTTGCATTTAAGTTTTCTTCTACATTTTTTGTATATGATTTAAATGCTTCTTGAGCAACTGCTAATCCATTTTCTCCTTGGTATTTAGCCCAACCATTTATCTGTAATTGTTTTCCTTCTTGTGGGGATAGTATTTGAGGCATGTAAGCCAATATCTCAGATTCTGTAAGTCCTTTAACAGAAGTTGTTTTTGTTCTTCTTACGCCATCACTATCAGTAAACGGAATTTCAACTGTTTCTTCTCCTTTTAGCTCTTTAAATGCCTTTGCTTTTTCTAAGGCCGATTTATTTACATCAATGTAGTTTGTATATTGAAGCGCTCCAATTTTATCAACCTTATTACCCTGAGCATCTCTACCTTGAAGATAGTTAGCAATTCCTGCTTGCTCTTGAGCAAATGCATAATTTACATCAGAATAACTGCCATCATTCTTTTCTCTTTTTTTCTTTATTTCCGTGTCAAAATTACGAATAGACTGTGAAATACCAATTTGATCTAAAGTATAATCATCAATGGCCATATTGGTATAAGCATTGATTTTATTTGTTAGTCCACTTTTTGCCCAATTTATTTTACCACTTTTATTTACTTCATCAATAAGTCCTTGGACATTTTGAGCGAATCTATCTTTGTCTTCTTGTCGCAATAATAGATTTTCCTGCACTTTTAATTGAGCAAGATTATTATTATACTTTTGTAATCCGTTATCATACTTACCCTGATTAACAGAAAGTGCCTGATTAAGTAAATTTAGATTTATTGGACTTTGATATTCTTGTGGAGTATCAGGAGTGGATAAATAAGATGCCATATATTGTTGTTTATTAAAACGCAAAATCCCACCCTATTTATATAAGATGGAATTGCGAAATTACGTTATTTATTTGAGATTTGCAAATTAATTATTTTTTGCACTACGTTTAAGTTCTTTGAGCGCCTCCAAAACGTTTCTTTTTAGCTTGGACATTGAATTTTTGTAAAGTTTTCTTTGCATCTAATAATCTTTGATACTCGTCTTGTGGACTTGCGCTGTAATTAGTAGCTAAATCTAAATTAGTCATAGCAACTCCATCAGGTGTATACCTAGCATTGTCATACATGGAGTTTATTAGGTTTACAGAGTTTACAGTGTTATAATTACCTAAATTTACTTTTTGAGCAGTATTATAATAATTTCTAAGATTCTGTTGAGTTATTGCATCAGCTTTTAATATTCTACCTTCATAACTTAATAAATCACTAGCTCTTGCGTCTTCCTCTCTGGCTTGTATTTGTGCATTTGCTGCATTGGCCTGAAATGTAGAGGCTTGATTTTGTCCTGCGACTTGACCCATTACATTATTTAATTGAGCTTGTGTATTAGCCTGTACTTGTGCTATTGCCGAGGCTCTTTGCGCGTCTGGCAAACTATTTAAACTCTCTATTGTTGAAGCTTCTTGCCTTCTAATTTCATTAACTTGTGCATCAGGTGAAACTAATGGTGCTTCAATTCTATCATATCTCCTATTTATTTTTAGAGCCCCTTGTAAACTATCTGGCAATAAAGGACTTTGATCAGGTAAATTTAGTAATCCCAGTGTATTTATTTCCTGATTATTTGCTGTAAATGATGGAAGTTTATTGGTTGGAGAAGGTTTGGTTGCCAGAGGTCTTGAATCAGGTGTTACTTCTGCAATTCCATAATCAGCTGATGTATCTCCAATAAGACCTTCAATGTTATCTAAATTTTTAATACTAGGAGCAGAAAGTTTAGCTCTTAAAGGTGAGTTTTTTAGTTGTTTAACTGTTAATATTCCATTGTCGGCCAATAACTGTTTTTCTTCTGGTGTTACTAAGTTAATTTGCATTGAATATCTTCCAGAAGTAAAATTACCTAATTTTTCATCATACCCTCTAATAGCTCTAGACTGATCTGTTTCTCCTGTTGTATCTGGTAAAAAAGTCTCTTCTGTTAAATATCTTTGAGCTTCTTTAACTGCATCTGAATTAAAGTTATTAGGGTTATTTATAATAGTTTGAGCTGAGTCTTTCATATTCTCATCTATCAATCTTTGCACATTCCCTACAATTTCAGATTGTTTGTTTAAAGGTACATTCCCTTTTAACTTTACATTCCCTTTTGAGTCAACTGTTATCAATTGTTTAAATCCAGGATCAGAATTAATAATATTTGGAAAATTATTATACAGATTTTGAAGAGCTTCTTGTGACTTAACTACTCCATATGCCTCTTGATTAGCTGATTGTTGTTCTCTAATATTTTTACTGTAAGGATTTAAGTTACTAGTTACATTGGCTGTTCTATTTCCTCCGTTTTGAAATTCATAAAGTAATTCTTTTACTTTTTCTTGTGGAAGACTATATTTTTTAGAATATTCTATAATCATATCTCCATTATAAAGGCCTCCATTTTGCATAATGGGTTTTGTAATTTCCTCTGCATTATGACCTACTTTAGAATCTTCTTGTAAATTAAATACTTCATCAAAAAAGCTTTTACGTGCTTCTATTATAGGTAATTTCTCTTGCTCTAATTCTTGAAATTCTTCAGTTAGGAAATTTACGTTAATTCTAATTGTATCTTCTAAGTTTGGATTATGTAATAATTTATCTGCTTGTTTTTGAAGTTTTGAGGCTATGTCCTCTTGTTCTTTAATAATTTTATCAAGCCCTGTTTTTCTGTTGAATTTGTCAATTACATCTGCATAAGTGTTTGTAGACTTAACCCCTAAATCATATTCTTCATTAAATTTTTTAGCGCCGTCTTTACCTATTTTTAAATGGTCGGAAATAATTTGAGAGTCTTCTGGTAATTGTTCTGCTGTAAGTTCAATACCTCCTTTTTCATGAGTAGCCCCTAATGCTTTTTGAATTGTCCCATCAGGTTTTTTTATGTACTCATCTTTTTCTATTTCGGCAACTTTTTCTCCTTCTGGAGTTTCAGCTACATATTCCCCTGTTGCTACCTTATTTTCGTCTTTTTTTTTTAATCTTCCCCCGTCTTTCATAAATGCTTGAGGCTCTTGAACAGGCGGTGCTTGTCCTTGTTGTAAGGTAGAAACCATTTCTTGAAGAGCAGCTTGCTGTTGGTCTGGTGGTAATTGTTGTAGTTCAGCCATTATTGCTTGTGGGTCTTGGCCTGTAGATTCTGCAAAAGCTATTACAATATCTTCTGGACTAGGGGTTGATTGCTGCCCGCCTTCCTGAAAATATCCACCTATTTGTAAAGACTGAGTTGCAGGTACAGAAGCTTGTCTTGCTTTCTGTTGATACTCATTTAAAATATTTTGTCTTCTATTGGCCGTACCTAATCCTGAAACAAGATTTCTTCCTAATCCTGTTGCTAATTTAGTTGCTGAGACTCCGATATCAAAAGCATTTCCTGTTCCGATACCTTGGCCTAATTTATAAGCTGCGCTAGGAATATCGAAGCCTCCATATGGGTTAAAATAAGAAAAATTTTCTGTTACATTTGGTGTTTGAGTAGGCGTTTGTAGTGGGTTTCCATTCATGTCGTATTGATCTCTTTGATCTACAACACCATCTCCATTATTATCCCCTTGAATATACTCTGATCCTGTATCTTGGACTCCATAAGTATTAGGAGCTGTAATTTGAGGTGGAGTAGAATATGGTGATAGTTCATTAGGATTGTAGGTAAATCCATTATTTGTAGTATTTGGTAGAGTATATTGTTGAGCTAATTGATTAGAGTAAGTACCAAATTCATTGGTGTCAAACTGATTTGTTGTTGGTGGTTGCAGTGTTATTGGTTGTGGAGTATACCCTATATTACTAGGCGCTGTAAAATTTCCTCCTATTTGTTTGTTTTTTTGATTCCACATTGAATAAGCAATGGCAATTGCCTGATCTTGTTTATAACCTTCATCTGAAAGTGTTTTTATCTTGTCAGAAATCCATTCCTGTTTAGAATTACCACCATCTTTATATCTATTATTTTTTATTCTTCTTTCCATTTATGAAAATCTTTTATTTTTAGTTCTTTTTAACTGTGGGGTTTCGTGTATTACTTTACCTTTGAATTGATACTCTTGATTAGGATACATCATTTGTTGATTTCCATATTCATCTACACCCAAAATAGGGTAATTGACATTTTTCATCGTAATTAATCCTGAATCAGTTGGGACAATAACTTCTTGTTGAGGATAATCATAAACACCATTCGGGCTTATAGGAATATTCCCACCATTTTGTGCGTAAACAGCACTAGTTTCTTGGTTGTTTTGAGCTATTGTATTTATGGCTTTTACTATTTTATCATCATCATAAGCCTTGTAAAATATCTCTTCATCTAGGCCTTTTTCTTTGACCATTTGTTGAAGTTGTTTTATATCTACTTTTTGTCCTGGTTTTAAACCTAAGTTTTGTCTAAACATGTGAAAATTACCATATGTTTCTTCAGGATGTGATAAGTACTCTCTATCTCTTTTAAATGTCCCTTTCTGTTGGTTATTTACATCTCCTAAAACTCTTTGTAGCGCTGGTGCAACTACAGCATCTATATTGGAGGCATGGCTAAGTTCATGACCTAAAACACTTCTCATATTAGGCGCTTTAGAATATGGAGTGGATTCTCTTTGTCTTTGATATAGTATCTCTCCTGTTTTTTCATTTGTACCTCTATTACTAGTTTGCTGAAAATATGGACTAGTATACAAAGCGTCTGCTCCTATTTTAGACAAGTATCCAATATCTTCATTAGTTTCCGCCTCTCTTATTGGAGTTCTTAACCCTTTACCAATAAAATCTTGAAGCCTATTAGCATCTAAACCTGTGTTCTTAGAAAATTTTTCTTTAGTGGCTGGATCAGAATACCAATTAATAAAATCTTGAGAAGCTTGTTGCTCAACTAATTTATCTCTCTTTAGGGGTTTATCTGTAGGTTTTACTGTTCTTACATAATTTGTTTCTCCTTGGTTTAAGGAACTGTTTATTTTAATTACATCAGATAATTTTCTTTTATCGTTATTATCCTCTATTAAAACTTTAGGTATAATGTTAACCAGCCCTGTTTGTCCAAATACTGATGACAGAGCTCCTCCATTTTGTCCATAAATTAAATTATTATCTTCATTTTGCGCTACATTATTCATTAAATATATAATAGCTTCGTCTGAATAAACACTTTGTAATCTATCTTTAGTGGCAGATTTTTTAGTTCTTTTAAACATCTCTGGAGTAAAATCTTGCTTTCCTGCATCATAAACACCTTCTCTTTTAAGTAGGTATCTGAACGCATCTAAATCTGCTTTGTTTTCTCCTGGAATTAAATCATGTTCAGGGATATTTTTATCTTTTTTATGATAATTAGTAAGCCTTCTTATATCTGTCTTATTAAACCTGTCTTCTGGAAATAAACTAGTAGTGGCATGTGATCTCTCGTGAGTCTCTATTTCCTCAGATGTTGGTTGAGTTGCATTTGGATAAACATCTCTATGAGTATCAATATTATATTTAGAATCTAATTGTATTTTCTTTGTAAATGGACTGTAATAACTGCCTCTTTCACCTTCTTCTTGTTTTTTACCTAATAATGACTGTATTACATTTGGTGCTGGTGGAGCTTTATATGGAAAAACTTCAGGGTTTGTTCCTACTAATCTTCTTTTTATTTCACCCTCAACATCTTCATAACCGCTATTTTTTAAACGTTCTCTATATTTAGGCGAGTTAAGGTATTCTAGAGTGAATTGCTTTGGTGTTATTGGATTAGCGTTATTCATAGGAAGATCATAAATACCTCCTCTTTGAAAGTATTGCTCTTGATTATAGATATCTTCTTGTTGTACTTGGTTAGGATCAACATACTGTACTTGGGAAGCTACTAATAAATCTTGTATGAATCTTTGTTGATTAATTTGTTCTTGCTGTTTACTGTTTAACTCTTCTTTGGCCTTTTTTACGGCTTCTGTTTCATTTTCTGGCGCTAAGGTAGGTATATCTATAATGGAAACCAAATTACTTACTTCTGGTGTGTATGTAATAGGTATTTCATTAGTAGGTGGCGTATAACTGTCTATTGCTCTTTGTGCTGTTCCTTTTAAAAACTGTTGTTGGTCTAACTCTGTGAGGGAACTGCCTGATAATTTTTTATAAGTGTTTAATACTAAGTTTTGTCTTTTAGTATCAGCATGAAATTTTACTTTTGGCCTCTCATAATCATCTGATACAATTCTACCTGTATTATAAACACCTTGCGCTGTTCTTAACTTATCTCCTGCTTTTTTATGAGTATTATTTAATTCCCAATTTACAAAATCTAATTGGTTGTCTAAATCTGTCCAATTTGATCCGTATTTATTTTGTAAGGCCTCTAATCTTCCACTGTGCCACTGCGCGATACCTTTTGATCCTTTTGTATCCGCTGTTCCTAATATAGTAGTATTCAGATTACTTTCTCTTATCAAATTACCCACAATACCTGCTGCTTGGTCAGGAGTCCATCCATAACTAAGCATTTTCTTATAGGCGTATTCTTCTTTGTTTTGTTGCTTTATTTTATCTTTTATTAGCACCATTAGTCTGTTATTTCTACTTGATAATTTATTAAAGCTTCATATGTTTTTGGAGCTAATTTAGGTTTCCATATTTCGGCAACTTCTTTTATGTGTGTCTCTTTGGCTACTTTGTAAGCCTGAAATGCTTCTTCAGGGGTGTTGAACATACCTAAGTGAATTAGTTTATTCTCTACTCTAATCTTAGCGTCAAATCTTCCGTTTCTTCTACTTACACCTAAAGGTAGTTCCCCTCTGCAAGATTGCCTTTTTGTCAGTAGTTTATTTATCTCTAAAGGCACAAAACAGCAATTTTCAGGAGAATATATTTTATTTCCTTTTATAAGTACATCTTTATCTAAATGCCATCCTTCCATATGAGGTTTCCAATTTTCTTCATACCATTTTGCAAAGTTTTGGAAATTGTGCCATTCTGAATTAACACTACATCCAATGTAAGTGGGATATTTTTTATGTAATTTATCATCATAGCTTCTCTGTAATGCAGACCCCCAAGATTTATAATACTTTGTCACTACACCATCTATAATAGACTTATAATCCCCCTCTCCCATATATCCAACTCCATAGACATTTTTTAAATATGGATTTTTAATTGAACCACTTTTAATATTTGTATAAGTTCTATTATATAATATATACTTTTCGTTAACTATTATTGTGCAATTACGCGCACTGATATAATCAATTATTCTAACAGATTCACATTGGTTGGATATGTGAATTTCTCCAACCCTTTCTTTTTTCTTTGATTTCATTTATAAATTATTTGTCCAAAGATATAATTTTATTTTGATATATGCAACTATTGCTCTAAATTTACTTTTGAACTTAAAAGATTAATTGCATATCTAAGTCTTGTCTCTATTGACTGTTCTAACCTAATTGTGAATACATTGCTGCGGAGAGGTTCAAGAACATTCTTGCCACTAAATTTTACAATATCTGTATTAATTGTTTTATTTATTTGATTTTTATCCCAAATCCAAGTAGGCTGGTTAGCCTTATGAGAGAGCATCCTATTATAAAAATAATTAGTAGTATACTCACTTCCCACCTTCGTCACAAGTACTTCTTGATACGAACCATCTTTTGCGGTAATAGGATATTTAGAAATAAATGATAATTGACCTGTATTTGGTACAAGTCTTAGTTCTCCTGAATTGGTAAACGGTGAGTAAATCCACATCTTATTAAAAGGCTTATCATCTATTTGAGCTGAATCATAGGCATTGTGATACCTACTCACTTCCATTTCAAAACCAACTGTTTTTAACAGTATTTCTCCATATTCTCGTTTCAGCATGTATTCAACTAAGAATGGATACTTTTTACCGTAAAATACTTGATAACTTCTATTAGTTAGTAAGTGTGACCACAATCCTAATTCTGTTGAGTCTGTACTTTGGTTTATTCCTGTTTGGAAATAATTTTGGTGAGGGATGTAATAGTTTGGAGTGTAACTGTAAAACCCTACCCACTTTTGCTCTATGGGAGAAAATGCGATCGTCCAGCTAACGTCTTCAAAATAGTTAGGATCTGTCACTGAAACAGGTGTTTTTACTTTTTCAATTGTTGGCTCAACGCTCTCAGTACAAGAACATACTGCATTTCCATTTGGGAGTATTATTGTTTCACACCCATCATCGCATACAATATCATTTATAACTACTGTGCAGTTACAATATACTATTCCTTCTATTGTTTGTTGAGAGCATGTCTCATTTGGACAATTACATGTTGCCATAGTTAATCGGTTATTTCTACTTGGTAGTTTATTAATGCTGAATAGCATGCTTCTGTAATCTTACTGCGCCATTTATATGCAATCTCTTTAATATAAATTTCTTTGGCGATCTTGTATACTTGGAAAGCTTCTTCAGGAGTATTAAATATTCCTAAATGATCTCTATCTTTACCAAATCTGGCTCTAAATTTTTTACCTGATTTTGTAACACCTATTGGATATTTTCCTCTTGATTTTCCGCTTTTTATAAATAAACTATTAATTTCAAGTGGAACTAGACAACATGCTTCGGGAGAGTAAATTCTATTACCTTTTATTAAAATATCTTTATCTAAAGCCCAACCCAACATTTTTTCAACTGTATACCTTTTTTCAAACCATTTTGCGAAGTTTTGAAAATTGTGCCATTCTTGATGTACTTCACATTTAATATAAGAAGGTTTCGTTTTATGGTATTTGGGGTCATAACACCTTTGTAACATACTTTGCCATATCTTGTAAGACTTATTAGAACTAATATACTTACCTATCCCTCTATATCCAACACCATATACAGAAGGTTTTAATCTGTGATCAATCTCAATCATTTTATTTTTAATTTTTTACAAATATAGTAATAATATTGTTAATACACAAATTTCACTCAGACAATTACAAACCATATTTAATTTTTTTAAGGTATTATAGTCCATCCTTTAGCTAAAAGTAATGTTTCTGTATTTGTTCCTGTAATACCTAGTGCAGGTATATTACTTGATGCTTCTAGTATTCCATTATTTCCAGCTAACGCTATCCAACTTGTTTCCGTGTTCCAAGATGTAACAGTAATTTTATTATTATTTAAATACAATCGCTGAAGGCTATTTGGTAAAGCTAAACTTGGATTAAATATTACAATATCATTAGCATTTAAGAATAGTTGCTGAAGGCTACTTGGTAAAGGAATTGTGGGATTAAATGTGACAATCTCATTAACTTGTAATCCTAAATCTAATAGCCCACTTGGTAAAGCTAAACTTGGATTAAATATTACAATATCATTAGTAGCCAGATTTAAATTTTTTAAACTAGTTGGCAAAGGAATTGTAGGATTGAAAGTTACGATTTTATTAGCTTGTAAATTCAAAGTTTCAAGTCCATTCGGTAAAGGGGTTGTAGGGTTGAATGTGACAATATCATTACTAACTAAATTTAAATTTTTTAAACTAGTTGGCAAAGGAATTGCAGGATTGAAAGTTACTATATTATTATTTTGTAAACTTAAATTTAACAACCCATTTGATAAAGCTTCAATAGGGTCAAAAACTACAATAGAATTAGTAACAAAATTTAAACCTGTAAGACTTGGTATTTTTACAATGTTAACCGTAGTTACATTTTTACTGTCTATTATTAAACTTGTCATATTAGTATTAACTCTAAATCTCACTCTTCCTCCAACTAAAGAGAAATTTGTTATAGTTGCAAATGTTGTTCCAGATTGCGTTAAGAAAAATGATTCCCAAGCACTCACTGTAGACAATGTTCCCCAATTTGTTGAAACAACATCAAAATTTATTGCGGGCGGTTGAACTGTCACTGTAACAACTGTCGTAATTGAAATACATCCATCAATTGTAGGTGTAATCGTATAAACGGCTGTTCCCGAAGTAATTCCATCATTAATTAATAAGTCAGTTATTGATGTTCCTGATCCGCTTGTTGCTCCTGTAACTCCACTTTGAACTACTGTCCATGTGAAAAGTGCTCCTGGATCTCCACTTAAAGTGATGTTTGTTGTTTGGCCACTATTTATGTTTTGAGAAGGCGGTGTTGCAACTACTGTAGCTTCACAATCACAATCTGCTGGTACTGTTGTTGAAAGTGTACAGGTCTGTGTATCTTCATCATAAATATAACCATCTGGGCACAAAGTCCCTGATAATGTTGTTTTTTCACATAACTCTGTTATTGGATTATATTCGTACCCTATCGGACAAGTTATCTCACTTTCTCCACAATCTGTGTAAAAACCAATATTCTTGTCAAATTTTAGACATGGATCAACTTTAGGTATATAGTCTTTTTTAGTTATAAATACGCGTCTGAATCGACTATCGTAACCCATAGCTATACCAACTCCATTTATTGCATTATCTGTATCTAAATCGCTTATATTAGCTATTTGAGATTTTAGTATTTTAAATGGAAGATGTTCTTTAAACCAATTTCTCATTCCACTTGGTTTACCATTTATAAGACTTGATATCTCGTTCATTCCTTGACCACCACTTGGGATCTCAATAACTTGGCCTCTTTTAGCATCTACGTGATAATGACCAAATTCACAACTTACAGATTCTGAACTTCCTGTTCCTCCAAATCCAAGATCTGTTTCTGAATAGGTCATTGGTCTTCTTGCAAAAGCTGAAGATAAATTTCTTGAATCCGCTCTTTTACCATCATCTACGGCCACATCAATAGCATTGAATAGAGAAGTTGCATTTTCTTGTCTAATTAGAATTTGCTCTCTTTCAATTGTGCGGATATCTTTTAGTTTTCCATATTTACTATCAAACTCATAAAAGTCTAGTGGTTTGTAATTTAAGTAAGGATCATTATAATTATTTTCACTGTTGTCTGGTTGCGACCACATTATACCATTAGGCTTATCATTTCTACAATCGCTTTCTGACTGATCAAAATTATCTGACAAGGTTCTATATGCTGTAGTTGTTACAGGTTTAGAATATATTTGATTATAAAAGAAAAATTCTCCTTTTTTAATTGATACATTTTTTTCTTGTGTCCATTCAGATGTATCTCCTGTATTTGGATAAAAGTTTCTTTCTAATGTTGGTTCGGCGGTTCTATTCCAGGTATTTATTCTAGTTTCAGTTAAGAAATTAGGAACTCCATAATAATATAGATAAAATTTGCTTGGTGGTCTATAGTAATTAGTTTGTTTAGTTTCACAATCAAATTTTAAATCATAATCTATGTCTGGAAATAAAGCAGACTGTCTTCTGTAGTCTGTCATTACTTCATAATCTACATAAAATCTAGGTTCTCTCCCTATATTAGAATAAAATTTATAATTAAAGGGTGTTAAACTTGCTAAACCAAATGCTGTATCTGTAAACAACGGCATTTTTCTTTTAAGCGTATGTCTAGAAATAAAAGTGTCTCCTCCAAAAATAGATAAGCATGTTGTTTTAGGATTTTTCAAGTCTCCTCTGTATCCTGTTGACAACCATTTTATAGAATTAATTGTACCGTATTGTGAAGGTAAGTAGTTTTTTAAAGCCACATATGGATTGGCAACATTTTTCTTTATTACTTTACTTATTCCTGTAGTACAAGCATTATTTTGACTTGCTATAGTTAAAGACGAGGTATTTGTATCTATCTTATTGTTATCAAAAGATACATATTCTGTAGGATAATTTAGTGTATTAGAAACACCTAAAGTTAACAGAACAGATTTTTCTCTATCTAAATTATTTATGCTTATTTTTTCTCCTGTGACATCATCTACTTGTGAAAAATTACCTTCTTTTAAATACTTTGCGGAATATAGAGACCTGATTTGATTTCCATTTTCTTGTAATAATTGCATGTAATTATACTTAGCACTAGAATGAAAATATGAAGAAAAGTTTTCAGGTTGCCCTAAATCTCTAAATGCTTTTATCCATTCTAATCTGTGTCGCCCGTAATTTACAACTACAGAACTAATTGCTGATAATGCTCCTGCTATAATAGAAAGCACAATACCTGCTGGATTGACAGATACTACAAATCCTGCGGCAACTCTATAGTTCTCCCCTGCATTTGCCAACTGTACTGCAACTTCTGTAGCTACCTCTAGTCCTGCTAATAATCCTGCTAAGTCTTTTGCTTTTCTTGTTAAGATTACAAATTTTGGATGATCTTTTACTTCATTAAAATAACTGTTATCTGTTTGTCCAAATACATATCCCTGCACAGATAATTCTGTTGGTAGTGTGTATCTATAATAATCTGTTTCTGGACTGTGATAAGTGAATTTATCGTTCTTTAATCCATTGTAAGGATGTGGGATAAATGTTGTTCTACTTCTGTCTGAATAATTTAAAATATCACTTCCTAAATCATTATAAGGATAATTAGAATAGTAAATAGACTGTGTTTTGTCATTATCATCTATATACTTTCTCATATCAAATATAAGACCTGAAGACATTATACTTCTATCTTGTGCTATATCTCCTCTGAAGATTTCATATCCTGATATTTGATTTCTTTTTTCTTCACTTAATAATCCGTTATTGACCGAGATATCTAAGAATGAATTGATTGTAGTTTCATCTATTGTTATTCCTAATGGATATATCACTGAATCACTTTGAGTCAATTGAGGATTTTCATACATGAAAGGACTAACCTTATTATCAGGAAATTTAAAATGTCTTATATTTCTACAAGTAAAATTTACTAAAGGTTTTTCAACACTATCTTTCTTCCACTGGTAATTGCCTTCTGAATCTAAAATAGGTATGAACACCTCTGAAATAGTTGTACCTTCTACAAATTCTAATTCAAATTTTTCTCTTTGAAAGATATTTATATCCGCAGGTTTTATTTTTAAAGTGCTAGAATCATATAAAGAAGTATTATCGGGATAAATCTCTTGACTTTCCCAATAAGCAAAATCTCCTTTTTTATATGGAGTGGCTATACATGAATTTGCAACAGGTTTATTGAATGTACAAGTTGCCGTGTAAGTTTGTTTTTTATCTATTCTTATAGATTCATAAGTTACATCTATTCTGGAGTATTCTCTACTTCTAATAACTACAGCAAAACACCCACTTAAAGGTGCTGTTCTGTACACTATTTCTTCTGCGCAATTCTCTTGGCTTATGATTTTAGCATCAATAGCTACATAAAAGTTTTGACCTGAAATTTGACCTATATTTGTAGAAATTCCTGCTTCATTAGTAATAGTCCAATCTAAAGAGTTATCTGCTTTCTGGAAAAACAACATCTCTCCTTGTGTTGCATCTACTACTTTAGAATATAAAGGTGTTGTTGAATTACATTTATTATAAATAGAAAATCTTATATCATTTCCTGCTGAAATATTATCTGTTTGCTGTAATTCTTTTATTTTAGATACTTCTAATACGAATCTATCTCTACTTAATATATCTCCCTTAAACCATAAAACTCCTTTGTGTAATTTATTTGTCCATTCTGCTCCTGAAGCAACTGTATCTTTTGTTGTTTGAAGTTCTGCTACAGTTTCTGCCCCATAATAATCATGAAAATATCCTTGATTAAAACTACTTGTAGGTGTAACTTCTGCAATTGCATCAGCATATGTACATTCTAAATTTTCAAATTGAAGAGTTCTGTAAAAAGCAGTTCTTGGTTGAGGGGGGAATCCTCCTCTACATTGCATAAAAGCAGTTTCAAAATCTGTATTTCTTTTTGGATTCCCTGTACTTGTATCTAATTCATAAATTGTACAAGTTTGTGGAGGTTTTGTTTTAATATACTCTGTTGGGAAAACAGCATCCACCATAGTAGCAGATTCTCCGACAATGGCTCCTACAATTAATTCTTCATCATCTAATATGGGCGCTTCACAATTATTATAATTTGGTGTGCAATTTAAGTTACTATAACAGTCTATATCAAAATAATTACAGAAAGGGTAAGAATTTGCATCAGAAGGAGACGGACAATTTGCATAAGTTAAACAATCACCATTAGTAATAGTGTCAGTTATAAAGGTTGTTAAATCTACGTAATTCTGAGTTGTTTCTATACTAAATGTTGCGCCTGGTGTAGTGGTAACATTTTGATAAACACAGTTTTTTTGAATGTCTTCCTGTACTTCAACTATTTCCAAAGAGTCAGAAGAACAAAAATCTTCATCTTCAGTTGCTGTATTATAATATTGCCAATATTTAGTTCTGTCTGTTGAATTACAAGCGCTTTTATTTGACTCTATAGAAATTCTATCTTTATTAGTGATAGGCACTTCTATTAAATCATTTTCTTTTGCATTTCTATTAATTAAAGGAAATAAAGATGTTTTATAACCACCTTCTAATAAAAATCTTATAGAGTAAGGTACTACTTCATCTCTATTGATAGATAAATATAGTGAGTCTTTTACTCCGTCTTTATATAGATCTTCTTTAGCTATATGTGTTTGCCACTTTAAAAAAGAACCTAATAAATTAACTACAGGTTGCAGATTTATTTCTTTTTCAGTTGTTATTCCCGCGCCTATTAATGAATTATTACTCTCAGTTAAAAATTCCCAGCGTTGAATATATAAATTCTCTCTGATTAAATCAGATAATTCAATTGTTTGTTTATTTTGTTCCCCTCCATAAATAACTGTTGTGTCGTTTATATTGTGAATTCCTTCTATGAAAAATCGTGTCACTCCAACATCCTCTAAAGTTGTTTGAATAACTGCAATTTTATAATGTGTAAATCTTTTATCTAAATTACCAACTTGAAGTTTAATAGAAAAATTAGTTGGTGTTCCTAATTCTGCTTGAGTTAAAGTAACATTATTTCTGTCAAATATTTGAATAGGGTTAGTTATAGAAGTATATTCTGATATTTCATTACCTAATTGATCTGTATAAGCAATTAGAAACTCATAAGTCCCTAATTTGAGTCTTCCTCCTAATTCAATTGAAACTGGAGTTAATTCTGGTAAGTTATATCTTTTAAAAATAAGAAGTTTATCTGCGTCTAAACAGGTAGGAACTATTTCATCTACTCCGCAATTAATATCTCCTGTTTGTTTATATTGTTGTAAATTATCTAATACTATGTATCTAGGAGGTGTATTGTCATCAGTGAAGTATATTGTTTTACCACACTTCTCATTTTTTATAACTGTTTTTTTTATCGGCGAGTTAACAGAAAATTGAAATCCTTTTTCTGGTTCCCCCGCTAATATGTGACATTCATCACTAAGTAATGTTTCATATATATTTAGTTCTGTCTGCGTAATATTTTCTAATGGTTCCGCTAAATCAAAGTATTTTACACATCCTTCACAATCATTCTGCAAGTCGTCTATATTTTGAATTTGCTGAACATTTTTTATCTGGCCAAATTCTCCCACGCCTGTTGTAGGATTTACTAGGAAGAAATAGGTTGAATTGGAATAAATATCATTTGTACCATTAATTACTTTAAATCCTGCTTTAAATCTAGAGGAAAGTAAATTAGACATCTCATTGGTTAAAGTGAAACTTCCTCCATCTATCCCATCAAAAAGGCCATTCAAAAGAGTTGAGTAATCAGCTTCTCCTAAATTATATTGATCTCTATTTAATCCTCTTTGAGGTTGATTTAATTTTATATCTGGTTTAGCCAAAACTGTACTTTATTTTTAATTGTTAACCTCTGCCGAAATTATTGAATTTTCTAAATCTCTTATCTCTTCTTTGTTTTAACCCTTCGTCCCAATTTTCTCCTGTGATAGAATTAAACCTTACTTGTGCTAAAGCAGCTGTTTTATCTTTTTGTGACTCCCCTTTGTAAAACTGTAATTTAGTTAGTACGTTAGCGTCATCGTCATTTGCCCAAACCAATTCAAATACTTTGGCTTTCCCTGATGAAATAAGATATTTATAAATATTTTTATTTGGGTCTTCGGGTAAAATAATTTCTTCCTCTTCATCAACTAATAGTCCTTGATACCAGATACATATAAACCCATTTGAGAAATTTGTTTGTAAAGTATTATTTATAATATTTATATGATAAGGTGATGATTTAACATATACATTTTCACATTTTAAATCTAATTTACTTTTATCAAATCCAGGAACTAATTTTAAAATAGTGTTATTTCCATAGTAAAAATTAGCTTTTAAATCTCTATTAAAAAAATAAGTTTTCTCTTCTACATACTTATAGTCTCCTTCTAATATTTTTGAACCGTTGTCCCAAATTTCAGAGGCTTCTTTTCTAACTCTATAAAAATAACTGTTTATTAATTCTGGCTCGTTGCAGTCTGCTTCTGGAACACATCCTATCGGACTTGTTTTTACAGCTTTAGTGAGCGAGAAAAAGTTATCAGGCAAAGTAGCTTGGCCGTTTTTAATTTGTAATACATGGGAATATACTTCCATGACATTACCGCCAAAACCTTTTAGCTCATTTAATAAGAATAGTTTTAATGAGATGTCGTCAATCAATCCCATTTCATCATACATTTTTAAATCTGATGTTATGTCGGCCAGTACATTTTTTAATGTTGTCATTTCAATATTGGGGGATCAATTTTAGAATTTTCTCGGCCATATAAATTATTCAATAACATAAATGACATTCTATATTTTTTACTTTTTTTTCTAAGTCTGTATTTCAAACTATTGATTAGTCGTTGATCAAAAGCTTTATCCATTGTCCATTGTTGCATGGAACTATCTTTTCTTATCGGCATAAAAACTGGACTATACATGCAACCCATAGTTTGTAAATACTTTCCTTTAACTAAATAGCCATCAATATAGAAATTTCTTATTTTTCTTTCAGGGTGGCGCATCATACAGAAATATCCAAAACCTTCTATAAATACACCTGCTTCATTTTCTAACATACGTTTCTTAATTTCTTTAAGGCATTCTCGCATTAGAAAGAATAATTTTTGTTTAGCTATCCGTTTTTTATACTTTGTCTTTTGTCTGTAAAACTTATGTGCTCGAGGAGAAAATATTAATTCGGACTTTAAAAATTTAGTACTTTCTTCATATAAAGGTTCGGGAAGCTGTTTTGTAGGTGGTATTTGTTTTTTATGATTAGTACATCTAAACACCCTTTTTACAGCATCTCTTTTTAAATATTTCTTAGCCATTAGGATTTAAATTCGGATTTGTATCTTCTTGAATTTGCTTAGTTAAAGATAACTGTTTTAATGTTTCCTGGACTACAACTTCTTCTAATTTATTAGGACAGACAAATTCAAAATCCCAAACAGAATCACATTTATTTTTACTGCATTCAGATATTTGCTCTAACTCATATAAGTCCTGAGAAATTAAATATAAGTTTCCCGTATAAAATTCATAATCTGGGATGTAAATATAATTGTCTTTGATGTAAAAATACTTTTTATTTGTTTTTCCCGTTCTTTCCTTATTTTTTCGGTATTGTGTGGCTGTTATAGGATCAAATGCATAACTTCCGTCTATACTTGTAACTTCTTTTAAGGTGTGTCCATATTTTGACCAAATAAGTTCTGGAATCTTTTTCTTACTTCTCATTAAAGTCTTGCAAGTTTTAAATTCCACTATTGGGCAATCTATAATGTCAATGTTTTTAAATTCCGTACAAGGTATTTCTTTATATATATTAGCTTCTCTGTATAAACTTTTATCATTTAATTTCTGACTAATATAAAATTTTGCTTTGCTCTCTAAAGTAGATAATACAAGCCTCCTACTAATTCTACTATCTTTGGAATCAGCTTTTAGTGTGTCTAATACAATAGATGTTATTTCTAAGTTTGTCATGTTGCAAATTTAGTGATATTTAATTACTTTAACAAATTACTTAATTTTAAACAAAAAGGAGAGCATTTCTACTCTCCTCGTTGAATATAGGATGACCAAAAACCTATATTTTTAACAAACTTCATTCGTATGTATCCTATTGAAAGTATTTGTAAATAATATATTTGATGTAGCTAAATCAGTTACTTTTATAAATATAGAACTTGTGAAACCTACTCCTGCTTTTGCATTCATACCAAATATATAAGTGGTATCAGTAGATATATTAACTGTAGTGTCTGTATCAATTCCTGTCTGACCAGGTAAAACGGGTAGTCCTATGACAGGGATATAAGTAGCAACACTTAAAAAATTAGATGTTATCTCTACGGTTACTGTGGCCTCTGGTAGTATTCTGATTGTAAATATTCCATCACAATTATCCTGCACTATTGTTATTTTTTTAATTGTATCAGGTATGCAAAGACCGTTATTAGTTATAGATGTATCAACTGTCTTTACTATACTGTTCTCTATTGCGCAAAATGTTTCACTTGTCATTCCATCAACTCCCCCGACACTGCTATTTACTAATATTGATGTACAATCTAAATAGCTATAAGCTTGAGATAAAGGGTCTGACGAACTAACTGTATAATTTATACAATTTGTTGATTGTGTTTCTGTCTTAAATATTAATTTTTTTATGTTGTTCATATCTTAGGCTTTAGTGTCAGCAATCAGGTCAAAAGAGTTACTTGTACCTATTTGTTCTAATCCTACAGCATATCCTTGACCTTTAATCTTTAACCCTATAGGATTAGTTATGGTTGTACCTGAGCCTACAAATGTTACATCAGCTGTTCCTTTTTGAGTAAATCCTGCGAAGAAGTTTTCTGGTAATCCTGATGGAACTGTAATTGTAATTGGGGTTGCTCCATTATTAATTTTAATGCTATAATTGTTATCTGCCTCCAATAAAGTGTAGTTTGTAGTTATTGCTTTTTGTAAATTAACTGTTTCTACAGTATAGGGTGTTGCAATAGTTCCGTTTCCTGTTACTACTGTAGTTATTCCACTATTTAATTTGGTTTCAGATCCATCTTGTGTATTACTTATTACAAATGGTGATCCTGATGTACCTGCGCCTGTTACTGAGATGTTTGTCCCTGCATTTATTACTGTAGAGGCTCCTGTGGCAGTTGAATTAATTATGTAAGGAGTCGCCGTAGTTCCGTTTCCTGTTATAGTTACATTAGTGCCTGCACTAACTTTGGTTTCACTCCCATCAACTATTGGTATTTGGTCTACAGTTGCTAGTACTCTTGTTCCTGACCCCGATCCATTTGGAAATAATAAATTGACATCATTATATAGAGGAGTTTCAAATCTTACTTTAATTTTTTTATTATTAACAAAATCAACTTGTTGCCTTAGTTCTATTATTCCGCCTGAAATAGACATAACTCCAATATCAAAAATACCGTCGTGGCCATAATTACCACTTAAAGTTGTAACATTTCCACCTATACTGAAATTACCTGATTGTATGTTAGCTCCAGGATTTTCTATAATTTGTGCAAGAAATTGAGTAGGTGTCAGGTTGTACTCGGCTGTACTTCCTTGAGTAGCAGTATTACCCGTATCCAATACACTTTGCAAATCTTGTAATTCAGGCACAGAAACAGATAACTGTATTTCATTAGTACTTGGGGTAATTACAATTGATCCGTCTGATGTTATTGTTTTCAGTTCTTTTCGTCCGATTCCATCAACTCCTTTGTATATTTGAGCACCTGACCCTACATTCACTAAATTAATAGACGCAATTAGTTCTGCAATAGCTGTACAAATATATTCATCAAGTTGTTGTACGGCCTCTGTAAAAACCGTTCCTGCTGAGACACCTGAGCATTCTAAATCTTGTGCCAAAACAATGCAATCTGTGGAAAGATCTGCAACTGGGCATGTACAGGGTTCTGGAGGACATAGTGGATTACAAAGACTGAATTGAGGTTCTGGTTGACAACCACAATTATTTTGTTGGCAATTAGTGCACATAAATTATTATTGTTATGCGTTCTCTAACGCGGTTATTCTTGTTTCAAAGTTTGCTCCTTGAGCTTCTAAAACTAATATTCTATTTCTTGCGTCTACTAATGAAAGTAAATAAGCATTTAAAACTGTTGTTATTGTTGAATTAGGTGGTAAATTTAAGTAAGTGATTGCAGTTTCTAACACTACACAGTTTGCGCTTACTTGTTCTCCATGACATTCATCTTCTATTATTACAGGTATTATTGACTCTTGACAGCTCATATTTTTAAATTATCCATTATTTATGCAAATTTTTTCTGCTACTACTTTCATCCAATCTCCTAATGTTAAAATAGAATTATCACAAGGATCTACTAGACATCCTATTACATCTAAACAATCTCCAATTGGTTTTGAACAAATAGCTTCTGTTTCTAATTCTGTAACTCTATTTTTTAAGTCGCATATCTCAGCTTCAAATTTAAGTAGTGCATTTTTTACAATTATTTTTCCTTCTGTTGTTACATACTCCAGACAAGATTCTCCTAATTCTGATAAGTCAATTTCATTTTTTATTTCCCCTACTTGATTGTACAAATCCTGTGTTACTTGTTCTTGATCTAGACATAATTCTTCTGCTAATTCTGACTGTGAGTTTGGTGTCCCCTCAAAATCTACGCATGCTGAATAGCTTCTGGTTCCGCAGGTATTACTTACTTTATTACCGCAATTTTTTGCCATTTTTAATATATTTCTGTACCTGTTATGTACGTTACTGATGCTGTTCCTGTTGTTGCTGTTCTTAATCTCACTAAAGCATTTGCTGGTATAATACCTACTAAAGTTCCTGTTTGACCATTTGTTAATTGTAAAGTCACTGTAATTCCTACTCCGCTTGAATTTCCATTTTGCGCTGGTAATAGCCAAGTACTACCTGCATTCGTTGAATATTCTAGATATGACATAGCTGATGATGTACCTATAAGTAAAGGATTTGTTACAGAACATGTCACTGAATATGAAACCATTGCTTGCTTTGTAGTCGATATTGTAAAATTACTATTAAGCGTTCTTACAACTGGTGTATTTATTGTCGGCTCAACATAACCTATTGTAAAATTTGGATAAGTGCCTGTTATTGACATTCTATTACCAGCTGTTAATGTTACTGTTTGATCTGGTGATAAGTTTGTTATTATATTGCTAGTTATATTTATTCCAGATCCTGCTGTATAATTATTGTTGATTATTAAATCTCCTGAGCCTAAAAGTGTATTACCATTTAGTGTTTTAATATTTGTGCCACTTACTAAAGTGTTTTGTTTGGTATTTAATGCTGTTTGTGTGGCTGTACTTATTGGTTTATTTAAATCAGAAATATTATCTATATTACCTAACCCTATATCTGATTTTGTAAGAGATATATTGGAAGTAAGTGCAACTCCATTTATTGTTCTACTGTCTGTTATAGGTGTATAACCTAATGCTAATGTCACTTGACCTGAAGTTATTCCAGTTAAGAAACTACTTGGATTTCCTGTTAAAGGGTAAGCATCTGTGATACCATATCCTGATATTGTTGTTGGCTTTCCTGTCAAACTACTAAAAGATTGAGCAGGTATACTTGTCAAGTATCCACTGTTATTTGTCCATTGTGATATATTACCACTCTTATTTGTAAGCGTGTTTGTAGATGTTGCTGTTATATACCCGCTTCCATTAATAAGTTGATTATTATCCGTAGGGATCGTAGGTTTATTCAATATCTGTGATACTCCACTAACAGAACTCCAATCTGAATTAGCCTGACTGGCAGGTATTGCAGGGAATGTAGATAATGTGCCATCTCCTCTTATATATTGTGTTATAGATCCTGTTGGTGTTGTATACTTTGTATCTAGAGATGTTTGTAGGTTACTAATTTGGTTTATAGGTAGAATTAAATGTGAAACATCCGTCTTTTGCCAATAATTGTTTCCAGGTTGAACAAATACAAAATTAGGGGGTGATATTAAAGCATCAACATTTAATACTGGTAGTATTTCCGAAGATTTTTGACAATAGATATTTCCAGCAATTAGAAATAGTAAAAAAGACAAATTTTTTTTCATTTATATTTATTAGTTATTATATTACAATCCACTTTGAACCATTACTGTATAATTCTACATTTGAACCCATCAATAGACTATAGGTGTTTACTAGAGGTAATCCTCCGTTATATATTACATTCAGTCCTCCATTTGAATTAACTATAACTGTTCCAGACCCTGTGTTATATAAAGCTACTTTTTTAGTAGTGTTTCCAATTGGATTAGGTAATGTCCATGTAGCTGTACTACCTTCAAATACATAGTAATTAACTGCTGAATCTGAAGTGAGCGTTAAAGTTGAAGAAGATGTATTTGTGTTAGATATTAGCACCTGTGCTGATAAGTTACCGCTTGCATCTGCTACAACTGTTCCTGTTCCTGCTAAATTAGGTATTGTTACAGCCCCCGTGGATTTATTTATGGTAAATCTTTCTGTCCCTCCTGTTTTTATGTTAAAGGTGGTTGCATCGAGCCAAATCTGATTGTCAAAATTGTTTCCAAAATCTATCGTCGGGGTTGATCCATTAATACGCATCCCGTCTTTTAAGTCTAAAATCCTGTTTGGAGAAGCCGTTGCTAAACCTAACCTTTTATTCGTGTTGTCCCAAATAAAATTTACGTCTGCTGATTGATCGCTACCACTAATCCAAAAAGGCACATAACCCGATGTTCCTGTTCCTGTTACCGGATCTGTTAAAATATCTTGTTTCCCATTAAGTCCATCTGTTACAAACTCCGTTGTAGCAACACCCACAGTAGACGTGCCGCTTGGAAGGGTTATAGCTGTTGGATATTTAATATAGTCTCTGTCGAAAAACGTTAGCGCATCATCTAATATAAAATGACTCGGGTCTCCATGCTCCCCTATACAAACAACAACCTGAGTTATTAAAGCGTAGGGGTCCATTCTTGTGTTAAATAGCAAACTGTTATCGTCAATATCTACAACGGTATCCTCAGGACTTGCGGTCATTCGGTACTTAATTTTAGGAAAATCAGTAGCAAGTTTTAAATTAGGATCGTGACCCGCCGTGGCCGTATCATAATCCGCAGGATTAGAGAAACCGTAAGCCGTTTGTATAGCTCCAGCAAATCCTATATCGTACTGTGCTCTTAAGTTAGTAGCGGGATATATTCCGTACCACGCATCAATATTATGTGAGGTAGAACTCATTAAATTTAATGATACTATACCGCCCATGCTTTGACCTATAAGTATTATTTTAGTTATATTGTACTCACTTTGAAGATATGTTATTAAAGCGTCATAAGCATCAATTCCGGCTTGATTTCCCCAACTGTCTCCCGCTCCATTAGAAGAAGCCACCATATAACCTGCTTGGATAAATTGATCTGTTATTCTTTTTTGGTCTGGGTCAACAAAAGGGTCGTTTTGGTTTCCGCTTGCCCCGTGAAAATAGACCATCAAAGGGAATCCCCTGTTTCCGTTTTCACCTTTTCTGAAAGCTATTCTAGTGTTTTGACCTCCGATAACTGGTGTTAATGTTTCTACTTCCCAAAGTTTGTCATATAACAAATCACTCTTCGTTTTTACGTAATTGTTGTACAAATTCAAAGCCGTTACTTTTTTAGGAGCAGAAGAAGCCGACCCATCAGAAATTGCAAAGGTGTCTATATCAGTAATAGTTCCTTTATTTGGCAAAGCAGTTATTTGTGCTCCTAAATCGCCTAAGAAATTACTTTCTACTGACCATTGATTACCAACAGGATCATAAATAAAATTCCATGTATCATAAGATTTTGCGCTTGTTGGCACTTTGTCAATTACAGCGCCTGCATTAATAGTTAAATTTGTAACTGACGCGTTAAATGCAATCGTGACTTTTTTAGCCTCTGTTAGTGTTGGAAGTGTTACTGTGTAGTTCGCCACTAATCCCCCTTCAACCAATAAGGCATCTTCATCCGCAGTAATTATTCTGCTACCTCCATTTGTTGCTGTTACGTAGCCCCATGTTAAAAGAATCGGCAATTGATCTTTTAATATCTTACCATTTACATCTAATCCTGCATATCCGTTTGCTATATTTTTTTCTACCTTATTTTCTTTTGCATCCAAAGAACTTTGTAAATTAACTACTGTTGAAATAGCTTGTGTGCCTGTATGATTAACTCTGTTTCTATTATTTGTATCCCTAGTATTTAATTGAGAAGTATTTTCAAATCCAACATTATTTACAAACTCTGTTAAGTTTATATTATCTGCTAACTCAGTTGGTGTTATTGAATTAGGTTTAACACTTGCAGATATACTCGGTATAGCATCGTTGTAATTAAAATCTATTGTTGTTGTGTCTGTTAAAGTATTCCCTACAGCATCTTGTGCTTGCTCATCTGTGTAGTTGTTTACATCCCCAACAAACAGAAAATTCCCATCAACCAATTGATTATTAAATTGTACTTTTGTACTTGGTAAATCTTCTGGTTGAACTGCGGAATTAATTGTATCGAGTATATCTGATTGAATACTGATTTTTACATCTGTTGTTCCTATAATTGAAATAGTTCCGTCTGTATTAAAAACTGTCTGTACCCCTGGGTTTGTTATACTACCATCGTCTTTTAAAGGATAAGGTATTCCATTTACATCTGTTATATATGTGGAAATAGCTGAATCTCCATCTGCTTTTATATATAATATAGCATTCGGTATAGGCTTATTAGGTAAGGCTTTTAATTTATAATTTTTTACTTCTATCCCTGTACTCATTTTGTTTTTTATTTACCAACTTATTTGTGTCCAGTCGTATTTATTATATATATTTGTTATATTTTGTGGAGGACAATCTCTAAATGGTTTCATTTTTTCTATATCACACCTCTTAGGATTCCCTAAAGTACCATTTATTTTTTTCCAAACCCATTCTGATAATTCACAATTTTTCATTGAAAAAGTTTTTATGTAAAGCTGATAGAATTCAATCTTACTATTATCTCCCCCGTCACCTAACATAAAATGATCTTTCAAATACTGTTTATCATTTTCTTCTAGTAGGTTTTGTTCCCATTGCAATAAGTAATTTACAATATTTATTTTTTCTAAACTTTCTTGCCCCATTATACTACTGTTTTTAAATCACCCGCTGGGGTTTTATACCACCTACTTGTCTCTAAACCTCCTAATATTGCTGAAGCATTATCTGCAAAAGTGGGTAAGGTAATACTTGTGCCATTTAATATATTGTAAACTTCACTAATAGTTGCAAATGGATTTAGCTTACTAGGAGAATTTGAATTATCCAAAGCATCTATTTCATCTTGTGTTAACTTGTATCCTTCTGACCTATTATATAAATCTAAAAGGATTGGTTTTAGTTTTTCAGGTTGATTGAACCAAATTAAATTTTTTATTTTTTGCAGAGTGGTCATATTAACATTTTTGTTTATCAAATAGGGAAATAGCTTCTTGAAAATATCTATCAGCCTTAACAAAATCTCCTAATTTAGTCCATGATTTAGCTACAGATAAAAATTGATCTATTTTTTGAAAAGGTTTTATTTGTTTTTCTGTTTGATCTGTGAAATCAAATCCTATTTGAGTTAGGGACTTTGCTATTTCTAAGTCTATTTCATCTGTTTTAAGGTAATATTTCTCTTTTTCTATATCTTCATACCCGCTAAGTAATTTAATGGTGTAAATGCCATCAGGTAAGTTTACATAAGTTTCTTTTGTACAATCACCTTTTAAACATGATATTCCTAAATTATGAGAGTTAAAATTATTTACCGCCCACTTTTTAAAAGAAACTGTTTTGTATTTTGAAGATCCTGGAATTTTTATTGATATGTAACTTGGTTTATTTTCCGCATATAGCCAATCACTATTATCAGCTACGGAGAGTATTTTTGGATTGCCTGTTTCAAAAACTTCAAAATCTATTTTTATTTGGCCAACTATTTCCATATTATACACGAATTAAATCTATTTCTTTTTTTATTGACAAGTAATCGGCTAAAGTGCCTGACTTCATATTTATATTATTTATTAAAATGGATAGGATTTACCTATACCTAAGTTATATAATTCTTGTATTTCTGAATTAATTATTTGTCTATTCCAAACACCAAGTTCATCAATTTTACCTGAAAAAAAGTATAAGGGCGTAATTCCAGCTTCTGCACCCAATCTAAATCTATTCCCTGTATTACTTCCTATTAAAGTATTAGACATGGTTTGAGTTTTAACTAAAATTCCATTAATATAGGCTAATAAAATTCCTGAATTAAAAGTAACAGTAAACATATACCAAACATTCATATTTAATACTTGATCTATAGTTATATCTGTATGTGTACTACCATTACCTATAGAAAGTATTAATTTATTACCTACTACGCTTCCATTGGTATATAAAGAAATTCCATATTTATTATCAACCCTTTCTTCATTAGATAATATCATTTGTATTCCTGAAAAAGAATTTATATTTACCCAAGTATTTATACTTATTTTTTCTCCTGTAACTGGAACTATTCCTGTTAAATAATTAGACCCCGTAAATTCTGCACTATTATTTATTTTACCAGTACTATATAAAACAGATCCAGTATTAGTTAGTGTGTAGTTATTACCTGTAGAATCAATAGAATTACCAGAGTTTTCATCTTCTTTCCAATATCCAAATAAGTCTAATAATAAATTACTAGGTGGAACATTTGGTAAATCATCTAAGAATCCATCTCCTCTCGTTTTTGTAAAAGTACCTTCTATTCTATTGAATCCGTAATAGTTAGATAAAACTATATCATCTATTGTTGTTGTTGTTTTAAAAGTAGGTGTTACATCATTTGAAGCTACATGATGTACTCCTATTGCTCTAATATACTTTAATGATGCACTGTTATTTAATAAGTTATCCGATCCTAAAATAGTAACTCCATTAATTAATAACTTATCAACTTTAGCTAAATTTAAAATCTCAACTAATGGAGAATCATTAGGTATTGTATTTCTTTCAACATATGCTGAAATATTTAATATACCCACTGTTGCGCCATCTATAACAAAATGACTTATTGTACTTGTCGTGTAAGGATCATTTGAGTAATAATTTTCAATATTTAATGTTTTTAAAACAGTATTAACTCCTTTCACCATAAATGATGGATTATTATTAACCGAGAAATCATTTCTCATATAATTTCTTAAAGTTATTCTTTCAGCATTACAATTTAATGAGGCTTTTGCGAAATTACCTCCATAAGCCGTTCCGCTTAAATTAGTAACGTTTATATTTTCAATTAACACTTTCCCTACATTACCAGGTCCTGCATCTTCTAATCCTGCTGGATTTTGTAAATAATTATCAATTACTAACCAATAAGCTTGACAAATTCCTTCTACATTTCTAATTGAAACATTATCTATTAATTTATTTCCACTTAATAATCTAATTCCCATTTGTGAATTATCAAAATATAGGTTTTGAAAATCTACGTTTGTTGCTGAACCAGATTTACCAAAATAGACTGTGTAATCTCCAGGGTCAACTCCATTTTTAAGCAATGAAGTATTCAGTGTAATTGCGTCATCACCACATTTTGCTCTAAGTCCATTTACTTTAATATTATTTTGATACCCGTCAAAATCTAAGCCATCTTGGTTAACATATACTGTTTCTCCTTGATATATATTCATATTTTCGACTACTACATTTTCATTTGTATGAAATAAACATGCATAAGTTCTAGTATTAATTAAGTTAATATCTTTTAACTGTATATTTTTAACACCATACATTCTAATCCCTGTAACAAATCCATAAGTTGAACTGGAGTGCATTTGTTTAGATAGCCCCTCTCTATATCCATTACCATTCCATATACCACCTGTTATAGATATATTAGTATCTGGAAAAACACCTGGTAATGATACAGGTAAGGCATTATAATTAGATAGTATAGCTTTGTCTGAATTATCTCTAAGAATTGCCCCACACCCTTCTAACGCAATAATTGTAGTATAACTTTTTATATTTAATCCTGTAACAGAATATTTACCATCCCAATATACTAGTAAGCGATTGTCAAATGATGCTTCATCTAAAATAGATTGAATTATTGAAGTATTATCAGTTCCAAAAGTTGAACTATTTAGTGATATATCAGCATCTGATATACACCCTTTATCTGATAAAAAAATAATTCTATTTTCACTTCCTGCCCCTTTGTTAGCTAAAAACCATTGTTTATTTACAGCATCCAAATCTTCAATAGGGTCTTGAACAGGTAATGTCCCTCCTCCTGTTCCTATTGTACCTGCTTGATATATTGGTATATTATTTGGTCTTGCTACACTATCTGGACTATCTATTCCTAATTCTAAAAATGCAAATGTTGCACTTCCATCAGGTTGAAAAGCAGTTCCTGTATAAATTCCATTAGAAAATGTTGGTGGAGATGGCAAATCAGATAATTGTTTCCATCCTATTGTTACAGCTTCTGCATTTCCACTTCCATCAAATCCTACAACTTGTCTCTCTGTACCTGTTGGTAATATTCCGCCTCCTGTAATAACTGGATTTAAAGGATCTGAATTATCTACTCCAACACCTGTAACTGACTGAACTCCTGGGGCTGACCCGCCCCCATTAAAATTTCCAGTATTCTGTCTATAGAATTCTTCAAAATCAATTTGAGTGTAAGGACTTCCATCTTCTTCTAAAAGCTGTGTAATTAATAAAGGTGTATCACTATTCCAATCTTTAATATTAAAAAATCTATAATGAGCTTTATTTAAGTTAGACTTGTCTACCAGAACTTCTTTTACAAATCCATAGAAAGTTTCTTTGGTGTTATCATTTGAAAGAACGATGTAATTGTCTTTTCTATAAAATTTATAATTGTCCATGTTTATTCTGAAATTGTGCCAGAAGCTTTTAATTTTGTATTGTACTCATCTATTTTTGCTTCAATTGCATCAAGTCTTGCTTCAACAGCTGTTCTTTGCGCATCCACTGATGTTCTTGCCGCCGCTAAATCTGCAAATGTTGCAGGTACTGCTGGAAGATTAGTTGTCGGTGTAATTTTAGCTATTGTAGCTGAAGGTTTTGAAATACTATTATATAAATCAGTAAACAGTTTTTTTAGTTTGCTTGCGGAATTATAATTGTATAATTTCTTTATTTGTTCTGGTATTGTCATTTTGTTTATTTTTAAATTTGATTATTGCTATTATAATTAATATACTTATTGCTATATAGTCATTTGTACTGATTTCTTTTACATTGAAGAACAGCCTATCTATTATATCCTGAGCTAAGAAAAAGAATAATAATTCTCCTATTAACCATGAAACCTTCTTTACAGTTTTAAATACAGATAATAATAAAAGTAACATTGCTGATCTTTCAACTACTACAAAATGTATAAACCAAATATCATCATTACAATTACTTGTATATGCACTTATACTTCTGCAAAAGAATAGAACTGTTATTGATAGTAAAAGTGTTATTCTAGATACTACCAGTTGGTGGTTTTGGAGGCGTTGGAAGTGGCGTATCAGCCGATTTAGGTTTATCATTATCTTTTTTCTTTTTAAATTTGATTATTCCTGCGATAATAACTACTAATATAATTCCTGCTACTATGTATTCTTTCATTGTTTTATTTGTTTGTAATATTTTTTTGTATTCTCTATTCTTTCTTTTAAGTGATTTGGAGTTTTATCACTATTTTTATTTCCAAGATTAATTGCTTTACTTAACTGTGTAATACTTAAAGCATCAACTTTTGAAGCTAAGTCCCATAACTTATTCTGCTCAAAATAATATAGTCCTGTTTCCCAAAAATACTTTGTTGCTATTTCTTCGGTTGTTAATACCGTTTTAGACCCAATCCACTTAGAAAAACCTTTATAATTATTATACATGGTTAATTGTATACCACCTACCCCTCTGTATCTATACCCGTCACCACTTGCTTCATTGCCATTACCTCCTCTATTTGCATATGCCCTATTAGCTATCTTTTGTGGTTGTCTGGCGTAGTTTATTCTATCCTGTTCCGTTGGGAAGTATTTTAAAAAATAGTCTTTTAAACCTTCTTTTGAATAATTTAAATTCTCTTTGTCTTTTGTGAAATTTGCTGACTCTATTGAGAATTGACCTAAGAAATTAGCAAGTTGCTCATCAGATTTAATTTTCCAAACCTCTTTCATTTTGGCAAAAGTTTTTTTACCTAGAATGCCGTCTGCTATAAGCCCATTTGATTTTTGAAATTCTGCTATTTTACTCATTCTTCTGGTGGTATTTGTTTATTCTCGAATTTCTTAGAAATTTCTGTTATTCCTGTCAAAGCTCCTAGAAATACTAACAGTGATTGAAAAACAGTAATGGCATTTACATTGATTGGTGTTTTTAAAAATCTATCTGATACTACAATGAAAGTGCCAAGTCCTAGAACGAAAAGAAATGTAATTAGTGTCATTATACTTTTTCTAGACCAAATTCCATCCTTATTTTTTAAAGTGTCATCTATTAGTTTCATTGGGCGTTTTCTTTTTTATACTTATCAAAAGCTAGTTTAAGTTTTTCGTGGTCAACTTTCAGTTGTTCATATTCTTTTACAAGTAAGTTATATTTTGCTTCAAATTTTTTACTTTCGCCAACTACAACAGCATATGAGATTTGCATATCGTTGAAATTTTTCTGTAAATCTCTATTATGGCTTTCTACTTGGTTAAGTCTTAAGGTTAATTCTTGTGTTATTGCAGAATTATGTTCTATGTATTTATCATAAATCCGCTGAAGCGCTGAAATGGCGTCCGCCCCCTCTGTCTTTAGTTTTATCTCTTTAGATTTTCTACCTGTAACCCAAGCACCTAATAACCCCGCAACAAAAACAAATTCTCTCCAATATTCTATCCAATTCATTGATTAACTTTTATTAAAAAAGGAGAGAAAATTTTAGCCTTCTCTCCTTTGATCATTAATTGGACATTATTTATTTTGCAAATGCTTGTACTACAGGCAATCCAGCTGCACTAGCTAATTGTGCTAAAAGTGTCTCTACTGCGGTTTGACGACCAACTTCAACAATAATATTAAGATTTGTTTTAATTGAAGAATGCGGTAACAATTTGTAATAGAACTGAGGTCTAATTGTAATTGTATATTGAATATACTGTGCTAAACCTCTAAGTCTTGACTCTTGCCCCCATAACCATTTACCGTAGTTATTACCTACAAATCTCTCAACACCATCTAAGTTATATCTGGCCTGATCTTCTCTGTTATATAAATAACCCCCTAATGCTTCTGGATCTGCGGCGATTGACAACACTTTTACTTTGAAAGGAAATTTACTTGATTCCCAGTTCTCTGCAATATATGTTGCTTGACCACCTGCTACAGAGATACGAGTTGAAGTTGCATAAAATGGCATATCATCTCTATATTCTTCTGATCCTGACATTGTGAAAGGTTTACCTCTGAAACGAATACCCATTTTTGCTGCTGCATCGTACTCATCAATAGCTGTCTCCCAAACATTTAAACCATAGTTTTTAGGCGCTTCTGCTGTAAACAATCCTCTGAATTCGTCTGAACACTCTTCGCAAATAATGTTTGTTGGTACATTAGTTCTATAAGTAGTTTGACATAAAGAAGAAATTTGTGCTCCTGATCCTACCGCTGGTGCAACTGTACCTGTTAATGTACCTGTAGCTGTTGCGATAGAGAATCCTGGATATGTTGCTGATGGCGCTACTAAAATAATTGTTGCTCCACTAGAAGTGATTGTTCCTCCTGTTGCTAATTCAATAGCGGCTTTATTAGCTGTAATAAAGTTAGTAGCTGTAGTAGCTAAATCTGTAGCAAATGTAGATGTATAAGGGATACCACCAATTGTAATTGTAGCTGTTCCTGAAGTACCTGTTAGTGTTGCTGTTCTTGACAAGTTAACTGTATCAATTGCAATTGTTAAATCAGGATAAGCTTCTTGTAAATCTGCTAAAATATTTCCGCCACACTCGTCATCTGCAATTGTGATTGTATATGCTTTTGTAGTTGACTGACAAATATCTCCTAATACCCATGCAGTAGAAACTGTAGTTGCATTAGAACAAACTGCTTGAACTTCTCCTGCCAAATCAAATACCGCTGTTGAAGCTGGTGCAGAAATAGCTCTGAATGTTGAAATTTGTGCGTCTGTTAACTCTGCTGTTACCACTACTGTGTATGTTCCTACACCCGCAACTGAACCACCAATTTTAACTGCTGTTCCTGTTACAAATCCTGGTAAATCATCAATTGTAGTTACTAAACTTGCTCCATCATCTTCTAAAGCAATAGAGTAAACAAATCCTGCTACAATTTCTGTATATCCTGCTGGGCAAGTATCACATCCTTTAATTTTAGAAGCTAAACTTGTTGTATAAGCAGGAATTGATGTCCCCACTGGAGCTTGTAAAGTATAAACTGTTTGATTACCTGAAACTTCATCCGTTCTTACAACTTTATAAAGTGGGTATTGTGCTTGTACTCTGGCTAAGGCAGTTGAATCTCCATTATCAAATAAAGTTAAATTGTAATATTGATAATCAACTGTATCTTCTAATGCTCCGTTTAAGCTATTAACAACTAATGCGTCAACATAGTCTGTTACAGGTACACCACCCAATAATTTTGTAGCGTTAAATTCAGCCACAGCTTTTTCAACTAGTTCTTGCATTGTAACCACACCATTGGCGCAATCAATACATACTCCGTCATCGTCAAGATAAGGATATTGTAGGTCTAATCTAATAGTTGTTTCTCCTTCTTTATAACCTAAATTATACATTGGATCTCCGCAAAGAGTAATGTCAATTCCTGTAGAAGTTCTTTCTCCTACTATAATTTCTGTTCCTGGTTTTCCATTGTATCCGATAATAAAATCATCTACTTCAATACCTGTTCTGTTTGGAACTTCTACCCTAATATCCTCAATATCAGCAATTCTGAAAGTCTGGCTCTCATATGCTTTATTTGTAGTGTATTGAGACACTGGTTTATCGAACGCCCCTACAAGCAAATCGAATGATTTATCTTTTGATTGTCCTGTGAAAGTTGAATAAACTTTTCTTCCGTTTTGTGTAAGTTCTTTATTATCGTTACTAACAATGGCTAGTACGCCATTAGTTACATTTAAAGAACCACCTGTTGTTAGAGTCTTACCATCTAGGATGAAAAAGTCTCTCTCTAATGCTCCCGCTGTTGCCATTCTATTGTTTTTTGTTTAAATTAATTTTTTGTTATTGCGTTTTGTTTTTCTGCTTGATATTTTGGATCGTCTGTGTTCAATAAAAATTCTGCTGCTAATAAATCTATTACTCTATTCATAAATTTATCGTCGAATTCTGGATTATTTGAATTAAACTCACTCTCTGGATTTTCTGGGTCTTTAAGACCAACTTGGATTGGATAACGATAGTAGGAAAGATTTGCTCTATCGATGGTAAAGTCATCTGAAGTGTAGATAATTATTTTATCAGATGCTAAATGAAAAGGTGTTTCTCTGTGCTTAAAAGATGGATTGTTATTAGAATCTCTGAGTATTCCATTAGTGTCATCATCTTTAATTTCGAAGCAATCTACTTTTTTTCTTTCACAGCTATCTTTAGTGGCCGTGCAAAATAAGTTAGAGAAATCAAAATAGTCTTTAGGTAGACTAAATTCTGCGAAGTCTTTTAGTTTTTTTGAAGATGGTATAGATAAATCATGAACTAATATTTTCTGAATATATCTTATATCATCTTCAAATTTCCTATCTAGAAACACTTCTATAAGCCTGTTAGTTACATTATTAGCTAAAACGCAAAACCTTCCTTTATCTAAACTGATCTTATCGGTGGTGGCGTTCTCATTTAGTTTTATAATTGTACTTTGGTAGAACTGTTCTGTTGTCATGTTTTTATCCTAATGCAGCATATACTAATTCTAATAAACCATTGTCTTTTAAAATATTTTTAGCTGCGTCTTTTAAATCTTTTCCTAATAAATGGTCATTTAAGTAGAATCCATTCATTCCTTTAATTACTTTCTTCTCTCTTTGTAGGTGTTTTAAATCTTTAAACATTACAAGCTCTTTTTTACCAGAATCAGATTCATAGTAATTAGCATAAGTTTCTAGGAAAGCTTTTGGATTTTGATTGTCGTCTTTAGAAAGCCATGTAGTAAAGATGTCGTTAAGAAGTTCATCTCCGCTGTCAACAACTCCTGTAATTCCCATCCACTCCAGAATAGCTGTTAGGCCTTCTTTATCTGTGGATAACAATGTAATAAATTTAGTAGTTGCCTGGCTAATTTCTAATTTTCTTTTTTGGCCGACATCAACTACAGATTCTTTATTCTCCACTGCATATTGTGCACCTCCAATATAATAAGATTCACTTTCAAAACCTTCTGGGCATAAATCACCTTTAGAAATAAGGCAATATAATTTGAATAATTGAATTGGATCAGAAGTATTATAGCTATTATCTAATTCAATATTTTCTGTAAGTGTATCCCAAAAATCAAAATTTTTGAAGTTTAATAATTGCTCTTTAGTATAAACGTCTAAAAGAGGGTTTATTATATGTTTGGTTATATTTTTTAAAGCTGTCTGTCTGAGTGTTTCGTCTGGATATAATCGAGTAAGTATTTTTGAGTTCTTTGTAATTCCCGCATCATACATTAATTTTTCAGAATCATAAGATCCTAACCTAACTCTATTGTATACATTTGGATCAATTATTTTTGTAGACCTCAATTTTTGAAATCCGTCTGGTGCGCTAGCATCATACATGGGTATTACTTGATAAGTATAAGGTTTATCCGAAGTACCTATTTTTATCTTGAATTCTTTATTACCGTTTTTATAAACTAATAATTCTTCTTGCATTTTAAATCTTTTTGGTTTTACTCTGCAAATATAGTAATATGTTTTTATTACAGCAAATTACTTAATTTTAGAGTACCGCAATCGTATATCTTATTATAACCCTTAATTTCTTTTTTAGTTCTCACTTGACCCTTAGTAAAAAAGTAAGCAGGTGGTGTCTGTTCAATCACTTTAAATCCTAAAGCTTTTTCACGTTTTCCATAACTCCATCTCAAATCAACTGTAGTTGTATACTCACCTTTAAAGTTTTCTAGAAGTTTCTCAAACCCCTCATCAACAATAGTGTTAAGTTTGTTTACAAAAAGTAATTCTTTGTTATTTTCTGAAATTAAAGAAACTAATTCATTATTATAGTAAAGCCCCACAATTACATCCGCTTCTACAAAATCGTCAATATAATTAATTTCCAGAAAGTCTGCATATTCTTCTTGATCAATTGTTTTTATTTCACAATCCTTAACTGATAATTTATTTTCTGTCTTGTCTATAGCCTCTAATAATAGAGATTTTACTTTATCTTTACTATACATCCACTCGTCTTCAAATATATGAATTAAATGAATATCTTTATCTATACACTGAGTTGTCTTATTTAAATGGTAATCACTATGTTGAAATTTATCAGAATGATAGTATACACCATTATATTCTAGGGCTACTCTTAAGTCAGGAATAAATATGTCTAATTCAGCTTTATTATTTAAAATATCCCTATTTGAATATTCGAATTCTAAATATGAGTGTAAAAATCTTCTCAATTCTAATTCAGCGCTAGACGTTATAACATTACATTGGTTACAGCCAGAACCCTTGAAGTGGTTAGAAGGTATGACTTGGAAATCTCCATGTATTTTGCAAGTAACTGTAATTGTATGGTTATCGCTTATATATTTTGTATTATCATATGTATATGTGTCAGAATGTCTGTCTCTTATTCTTTTCCAAAATTCTTCTATTGGTAAACGTAATTTATCAGACCTTTTATGTATTCCGCATTTTTTACATCCTCTTCCTTCTAAATGAGTATCAAACCTAATCGGGAATTTTCCATGTTTTTTACATATAACTTGATATATATTCCTCTGTGTTGTAAAGTCTATTACTGATGAATAGTCATATAAATCACCATGTTTTAAAACAGCTTTTTGTATACACTCCTCTTTAGATAATATCCTATCAACTGATCTTAATTTTATGCCGCAATCTGGGCATCCTTGACCTGATAAATGAGTATCATTTCGTTTATAAAAATCCTTATTGTGTATAGGACAAGTTATAGTCATTTTACCCTGACTTTTGGTCAAGTATATAGTCTTACAATAATCATATTTATTATTGTGTACCTTGTTCGCCTTTTCTATGTACTCTTTTAATCTGTTATCCATTCTACAAATGTAATGATAATAAATTTAAAAACAAAATTTATTTTTTGCTTGTTTTGTAAAATAAAAGTATTATATTTGCAGAGTAAAATTTAAATAAACAATTATAAAAATGGAATTAAAACAAAACTACAACAGAGAAGAATTAAATTTCTCAAATATTATATCAGTTATAATGAGAATAGAATCTGATACTGAACAGGGTGATTCAATATTTTGGCATTCTAAAAGCTCTATACTTTTAGAGATAGATTTTAAAAGTAAATCTGTTAACTATAACATAGAGATAAAATCAAATATGAAAAATAAAAGATTTTATCAAATAGTTGGTGCATGCCATATTAACGGTTATGATTTTATTGAATCTTACTTCTAAAAATAATATCCCCTGATTTTTTAGGTCAGGGGAATTTTACTTTTTTATTAATTTAAACCTGCTTGGGCTTTTTCATCTAATTCTATGATGACAAAACGTCCCTTGTCTAGGACAAGTCCTGCTACCATACTATAAATCCACCAAGATTGCATTTGGAATTTATTTGAAGATACAATATCAGATGCTTTCATGCTGTCATATCTGCCAAATTCTGACCCCCAATACGTCATAGATCCTTGAGGCTTAACAATATACACATTAGAACCGTTATCTCCTCCTTCAATTAGTGTTGCTCCTTGTGGTAATTTTCTATTATTTGAATATTTTTGATCTGCTGTATCCCAAACTACTGCTGAGTATGTAGTATGTGCTAACCCACCTTGGTGCATTCCACTGATAAAACGATCTTCTCCTGGTCTGTAATCTAGAGATGGGTCATGTTTAAATGTGATATTTCCAATTCCATTTAGGTATACTTTTGAAAATCTAACAGCTGCAAATTCTAATTCTGTTAAGCTTGAACCTGATACTGGAGATTTAGGTAATAATCGATCTGCACCATTCCATTGACCTAATCCTGCATTTTGTGAATTAATTTCTTCTTTAAAAATCTGATAGAAATTTTGAGCCATATACTTACCAACACTAAAGGTAACTTCTCTTAACTCATCTGGTAAAGGATTGTTAATAAATAAGTATTCTACTGCATCGGCAACGTCAGCTCTTGTCATACCCATTGGACGAGCATAAGTGATGATTTTCCCTCTACGTAATTGTTTGTAGATACCTTCATTCAATCTTGTGATACCGCTTCCATTAGCTCCTGGAATAATAGCAGCGTCTTGGAACATGAACTGTGTGTTTAATGCTTTTTGGTGGTATCTGTGTAAAAGTAACTCCATTGAAGCTCCTAATCTTAGATTTGCTCCTTTTTTTATTACCCCGCCAGCTCCTACATTAACAGCTTCGGTCATAATAGCAAACTCACCATTTTGATCAATATCTGATAAAAGTTCGTTAAGATATTCTTTAGTTGTAGATGCTGCTCCTGAGAATTTTCTCATATCTGCTCGACCTGTAACTGAAAATTCGTGTCCTGACATGTTACCAAGTTGGAACATACATTTCATAGTTGTAGGCATATCTGGCATATCAAAATTACCATAATTTGTACCGTACTCTCCTAAAATGTTTTGCGACACTTTGAAATATTGTCTTCCGCTTTTTAAGTATTGTTGATCATAGCTTGCTTTCTTATCATTTGTTACATAGATAACAGGAAGACTCCATCCACCAACTACTTGTTGAATTTCTTCTCTGTCTGTCACCATAATTTGTACAGAAGATTTGTAGAAAGATGGTGCTAATACATCTCCCACTTCATAACGTTTATTTAAAACAACTCTAAATACTGAGTTATCTAAACCTGCATATGGATATTCTAAAGAAGTATCTCTTACAGTTACGCATTTTCCTGAGTCTTTAATTGCAACATCATAGTAAACTTTACCGTCTGCTCCATCTACTTCAAGCATTGCTTTTTTCTCTAGCAAGCCTGTATAAATTGGATAGTTTACCATTGCACCTTGTCCCCAAAGTTTAATTAATCCTAAATTGTTCTTGTCTGGATCTTGTTTGTACCAATCCGAGATTGAACTTGTGTCAAAGTGGCCTCCTATAGACTGAATAGTTTTTCTGTCCGTTCTTTGTACAATCATATCTCCGTTGTACAGCATATTTGGAGGAAGTTGTGTTACGCTCATTTTATTTTGTTTATTTGTTTTTTATGTTGGTATATTAAATCTAAATCCTGATTCTTGTTTTTCTTCTTTTGGCGCGACCTTTTGTGCAGCATCTTTTGGTGCTCTATTAATTGTTCGCATTGTACTTAAATTTGTTTTAACTTTTGTTTCCAGCATTTTTTGTTGCAAATACTGTTCTTTATTAGTTAAAAAGAAAATTAGTTCTGAAGCTTCAATTGGGTCTTTCATTTTAGTTTCGTAGATAGTGTCTACAGCAAATTCTCCGTTTTGATCTTCTTTTGTTGCGGCATCTACTAATTTCTTAATATCATGCTCTGGTACTTTATCTTCTTTATATTTTTTAGTAAGCTCTGATCTGTAAACTTTTAAATTTTCTTTTTCCGCGGCCTTATCCTCAATTAGTTTTTTATTGATTTCATTTAAGTTATCGCTATATGCTTTTTGATGAAAATCTACAATTTGTTTGGCCACACTATCTAAAACAAACTCTTTCTTGTCTTCTTCTACTAATAGTTTTGCTCTACTTGGTGTATTTCCTTGACTTAAATAATGTTGATAAGCAATTGATTCTTGGTGTTTTTCATTTTCTAAATCCCATCCTTTACTTTCGTCAAACGGTTTCTCTAGTTGTTGTTCATTTTGGAATAACTCCGATAAGTTTCCTCCGTTTTTAACAATTTCTAGAATTAGTTTTTTTTCTTCCGCGATTCCGTCAATTGAAATATATTTTTCTTTGATATCCTCGTTCTTAATAGCTAACTGATCCTCTTCAAGTTTAAGATACTCTTCTTCTGTTAGATCTTCAATTTCAGAAAGTTTTGTTTCTGTTTCTCCCTCTTTAATAATTACATCTTCCCAAAGTCCTTTTTCAAGTTTCTTTTTTAATAGATTTGTGTAAAAATTATCTTTAGGTGTTTCTAAATTTAAAGGTTTAAACTCAGGATCTTTTTCTTCAGGTTTTTCTTCCGCGGGCGGATCTACAATTTCTTCCTCCTTTTTTTCTCCGCTTAAATCTAAAGGTTCAAATGTTAATTCTGAAGTTTCAGGAATTGTCTCGTCTGGTGGTGAGAATGAAAATCCTTTTTGTAAATCATCAAAGGATAAAGCTGTGTCTAAAGTACTTGTTTGGTTTTCTTGTGGCATTGTATTGTGCAAATTTATGTTATTATTATCTGATATTCAAATTTCTTAATTTTATCGAAAAAGGTGTATTTTCCTTAATTTTTTAGTAAGATACACCCTTATTTTAAAAGTAAGATTAATTCTTGTTTATACTTGCGATTACTAAATTATTTCTATCGCGCTCCTTCTTTTGGGCTAATTCTTGTACACGAAGCTGAAACTCTTTATCATCTTGTTCTCGCTTAGCATTCATATCCTCCTGCTTAATTTGAAGATTCTGACTCTTTAATTGTAGGTCGGCATTTGCATAATCGTTATCCAGGGCTTGTTGTGTAACTCTATCTAATCTATCATACAAACTTGAATCTGCGTTTTGATTGATTGACATCTTACCATAACTATCAATTTGCTTGACTTCGATCGCGGTCTGATTACGGGAATCTTGTATTTTAGTTTCTTGCTCGTATTTAAGTTGTAATGCTTTATCAGCTGCTTGAATTTGTTTATCGGCCAACTCTTGTTCGTGAGCTTGTTGTTGTTGAGTTGCTTTTTGGGCGTCGATACGATTTTGTTTCGCGTGAGCCATTATAGCTGTCATTGAATTAGAAGTTACAATTTCTGCCATATCTAATATATCCGCACCCGCCGTATTGTTCTGTAAAAGGGCTACTCTTAATGTCTCCAAAGTTTTCTTAGAGTTACTATCAGTAGCTAACTTGATCCCAAATTCTCTGGCCTGAAAAAAAGGATCCGATAGTTCTATAAAAGCTTTCTCCCCATCAGACTTAGTATATAAGAATGAGTAATCTTTATTGTTTTTTTGGCAATATTGTGCTACAGTTAAATGTAATAAACATGCTCTTTTATCTGCTTCTGCTTGTACTGCGAAAAGGCCTTCTGTTTGTGCGTATGAGGCTGTATTTCCTTGTTTTATTCCTTCCGCGGTAGAATACTGATCTGGTGTTCCAATTCTTTGCGGAGTAATACCTATTTGCTCTAATGCCTGTAATTTAAATTGAACTGCTAAATTCATTCTATTATTAATCATTCCTGTATAATCAATAGATTGTGTAGCAAAAGCATTCATTGCAGGTTGACCTCCTTCTAAGTTTTGGCGAGAAGTATCTACAGGAACAATTCCAATGTCCTGAATTAAATCGTACATTTGCTCTAAAGCCTGTCTTGTATTTCCTGAACCTTTATATTCTGAAGGTAAGTATTTAATATCAAATAGAAAGAATGTTCCTAATTCTTTTTCAAGAAGTGAATATATTTGATTTAAAACGATGTTGTGTTTGATTATATATGGACGTAGCTTTTTAGCTATTGAGTCTCCTATATATCCTGCCACTGGTATTTTAGCATCATATATATTACTTCCACCATCCATTGTTCCTTTGATTTGGAATGGTAGTGCTTTTCCACCGATATATAAATCTTTGTCTAAATAACTGTTGTGTGATTTTGCTTTTACACCCCACCTAATTTCAGGTATCCAGGTGTATGCAATTGTATTGGGTTCCATTCTTAGTTCAGCCTCTTCTAAAGAGATTTTTCTAAGCGTGGTGATTTCATTTTCTTTTAAAAATTCTGGCAGTAAATCATCTGTTGTGAAAACCTGATCCATGTACCCGTCTTCATTGATATAATTTAAAATACCAACTCTTTTGTATGAACGCCAATATGATTCTGTTACTTGCAGTGTGTCTGATCTTAAATCAATGTCTGAACGTAATTCGCTCATTGTATTCTGACTTAAAAATCCTCCGCCTCTTGCTAATGGTGAATACCAAGATGGTACTACTTTTTGTTGTCCCTCTACTACAACTGTAGATTCTCCCATAGGAACTCCAAATGTATCTTGAAATTGAAGTCCTAATTCGTAATCATGAAATCCTGCAAATGGTAATTGTTGTACTTGGCCGAAGTTATTTTGTATTACTTGATTGACAGACGCTCCTCCACTATATCCTCCACTTTGATTTTGGTTGTAATAACCCATCAATCTTTTTTGAGTGTCTTCATCTATTCTGTCGCCGAATCTATTTAAGAATTTAGATGGTGACATTTGAGTTAAGAAAGATACGTATTCTGCATCTTGTGGATATTCTATATCTAAATCTTCTGAAAATGATACTTGACATGGGTGCCATCTTTCTGGTTTATAGTAGTCGTATCCTATATGATAATGTCTAAACCATCTTCCTGTTAGAAGTCTATCAACCATCTCTTGACGGCTCATTTTCTCCATTCCAAAACGGTCTTGGTCTAATTCATATGTTTTTTCCGCCCACTCAGTAGCTGTTGTTTTCCAGTTTTTAAACATTGCCTCCTGAATTGCTTCTGGCGGAACAAGTTGATCTTTTTGCTGTTGTAGTTCCTGAGCATAAGCTTGCATTTCCTGTTCGGATTGAAACTGTCTGTCTTCATTTACTACTATTCCTCTTGCAAGTAATTTACGTTCTAATTCTAGATTAAAATTCTTTTGAGTGAATTCCCATAATTTGCTGTCTTGATCTCTAGTAAAATCATTTTGTGAAACGGGATCTGTATTATCTATTCTAAAGGCGGCCTTACTTGTAATCCAATCTGATTCAATTTGGTTGCATATAATTCCTAAGAAGTCATAGTGTTTAGCATGAACTGGGTAATCTGTTTCTCCACGCAGTCTTATAATTTCTTTTGAGAAATCTTCTAGGCCGTAGTCAGAGTATATAAGCTCACCATTTATCATAGAAAAATAATCTTGAAACTGAATATTACGCGAATATTGTTTTACTGCGATCTGTTCAAGTCTATCCATGCAAAGCTGAATCCACTTGTCGTTTTTCTGACTTTCTAATAATGTCTGTGTAGGTAAGGCAGAAGAAAAGTCTCCGCCTTGGCCAAAGTTACTCAGGAAGCTGGTCGTGAATTGATCACTCATGGATTTTTGATATAGTTAATCCGCAAATTTACACATAAATAATAGTTTTAACAAATTACTTACTTTTAGAGTCTTGTTCTACCACCTCTTCCTCCTCTAATTGGACTACGATTTATCACAACTTGCTTGTTCATTTCATGTTTTGGCTCTGTCAATCTTACTGGTACAAATTCCGCATCCATTTTGTGTGCTTGTATTAATGCAATACCAAAAGCTGTAATTCTATCGTGGTTTTCTCCTTCTTTGTAATTAATAATTTCTTCTAGTAACATTTCATCATCAATTCTCTCTACTCCTAATATTTGAGATGTTGTTCCGTCTTCATGATGTGTTACAATTATTTCATTACAATAGTTTATAGCTTTATTTATAATTGCAGACTTATTTCCCTGTGGTGATATTCCATACTGTCTCCTACCATTACTTTTAATGCTTAAATCAGCAGATACGTTAAATGTAGGCACAAGATATCTATCTGTTTGTCTTATAGTATCGAGATATACTTTAAATTCCATATCCTCATTCTCCATAAGAACTGCTTCTTCTGCATTGTATAATTCACATAACATATGACCCCACATGTGAAATTTTCTATGTGGGTCAGGTCGGGATGTATAAATAGCGGCTATTCTATCACCCCATTCATCATTTCCAGATTGTCTTTTATAAACTACAAAACAACCTAACGAATCTGTTCCAGACTGTTCCTGTTTATAGTCATCGAGCGAAATCCCGTACAATCCGCGTGGAGGCTTCTCTTCAGGTATACTCCCAAATACTAAGACAGGGGCATCAAAAAATCCACCTTCAAATGGAAATTTAGGTATTTCTTTACTTGATAAACTGGTTAATATCTTATTTCCTTCTCTTACTAAATCTATTTTTCTTCCTAAGTCACCTGCTAATCTTTTTCTTTCTAGGTGAACTGTTGCTACTTCATATGGAAATGGATTTGTCTTACCTGACAAGAATATTTCTTCTGGTGATATTGGATAGTAGACAATTTCTTTTACTAATGTGGGTTTATGTTTTTGTTTTTTCTTTCTATCCGCCTGTATTATTTCATTACATCTTTTCCAGTCTGTAACTAATATTTTTATTTTTCTAAGATTTGGAGCATTTTCTAACTGTAGGTATTTTTCAAGATTTGACTCTATCTTTACCATTCCTGTTTTTGCCGACATTTGAGCTGGAGCAAAAGTACCGAAGTTTTGTCTTTTCCAAGTAATATCTTCTTTAGGTATGTTTCTCTCTAATTTATCCCAGTCCATTGGTAGAATATCATAATCATCTGGGTCTTTAAGTACTGTAAGGGCATCTCTTGACAGTTCTTCATTACCCCCAGTTCCAGATAAAATAGCTGTACACAACTTTCCATCTGGGGTATCAAATGAAGGTTTAGCTCCATTAAGCTGATCAATAAAAGGGGCTTTCATTATTTCATCTATCGCGAAGGCATCTGGAGTAAAACCAGCTAGGATCTCAGAATTACTCACTGCACCCCCATCCAAGTTTATAATGTGGATAATGGCCTGAGAAATAATTTTATTTGTTTTGGTTCTTATTCCTAAAGGTATCTTTTTAGTCCAGTCATTACTGATATTATTTACAGCAAATGCAGGGTTTATATTTAAAGAGCAAACTTTTATATTTTTTTCTAACTGTCCTAAATCTTTTGCAGATCCTCCTGCTACTACTAATTCTTTACCTCCTGTTATTGCAATATGGTATAAGTGAGATGCAAGTCCTGTTGATTTAAATAAACGTCTTGTAGCAGCTATAAACAACATTTTTTCTTGTTTTCTTGCTGTTCTGTAGTTGTCTTGTATTATGTAGTATTCGTTATCCCTTAGTTCTGGTACTTTTACTTTTTTACCAGTTTTTTTTTCGCCCGTTACTTTATCAATAATCGTAATTGGAATTTCTGTTTGAAAGTGATTTATGTGAAAGTATAACCACGGTTCCATTTCAAGTCCATCGATAGTTATGCCATATTTTAGCTTCTTAAATTCATTAATATAGTACTGAAGTGTTGGTATTTCCTGGTCAAAATAATGCTTCTCTGAATTCCATTTTGGGGGGTTTTCATTGTGAATATGCATCTCATTATTAGGTGGACTTGTGAAATCCAAATTCATAGAGTCAATCTTCCTTTTTATTTCAGGGTATTGCTCATACAATATTTCATGCATACACAATTGAGCAATCTTTGTATTCTCATGAAACTGAATTCCAGAGGTATCTTGACTCTCGTCATCTTTTATATTTAAAGATATTATTGCATCATCAATAGCATTTAATGATTTATAAAGAAGAGTATGAAAATCCATTTCTTCTTTTTTTAAATCTGTTGTTTTTATATCAGCTATAGAAGCTCCATTTACATAATCATCAATTCGATCAGTATGTAAACTAACTATACTTAAACTGTCTTTTATAAACTTTTTAAATGCTGGTAGATGATGATCTGCTTCACTTTTTTTTACAAAGTATTTCACCCTGTCTACAATAATACCTACAGCTTTATTTTGTACTTCAAATTCTTCTTGTTTTGCTGACTTCTTTTTTGCTTTTACTTCCTCACCTTTTATAACAAGTAAAGACCAATCATTATCTATTAGATATTTCTTGGTCTTTAAAAATCCTGGTTTGGTTTTCTTTATAAAGCTTGTGATAAAATCACTCATTTATTCTTTCGTATTTTCCTGCGCTTTAATTGCTTGCAAGACTATGTTTTTAATTTGCTCTAATTCAAGGCCTTTAGTTAAGCTTTCTTTTCTTTGCTCTAGTCTTCCTTTTTCAGTTTCTTTTGCCGAAAGTTTGCTGTCTACTACGAAGAATGGTTTTGGAATTAGATATTCTAAGCTTTCACATAATTCTGTAATTTCTTTTGGTAGAATCATTCCATCTCCAATTTCTAAATATGTTTTTACGTTTAAGTATAGAGTGTAAAATATATTTTGCAGATCTTGCATGTATATTGTCTCTTCTATTTTTAAATCGTAAAGTAAGTTAGTGAATTCTTCTGGAACAATTAGTTCTTCTACTTCTTTGCTTTCATTGAAATTTAGTTGATAAACTTTTTCTACCGCCGATTGTCTTTTATCTTTGAAGTCAAGTTTAGTTTTTTCTAGGAATTCATTATAAAGTAAGTATTCTTTGTGTTTGGCTATGATGATATCATAAAATTTATTCAAGCTCATGTGTGTATTTAGTTATTAATTGATCATTCTCGTTTTTACAAATAAGGTCTAGTAAATCAATTCGTTTATTGACTTCTTCAATATAATATTCACTACTTAATGAAAAACTATCTCTAAGTTCTTTTAATTGTAAAATCACTATGCTAATTAAGCTAGTATGAGGAGTTATATTACTTTCCATTATTTTTTATTTTGCCAATTTTCAAATTCTTCTTCTGTGTATTGTTCGTCTGCGAAATCTGTATTGATTGCGTTTTCTACTAATGTGTAAGCATCTTCGCTAGATAGTTTTCTTAGAAAGCTCAGTGACACTCCATTTTTTACCGCCTCTTTTTGAAATGCTGTAAATAACAAGTCTCCTAGGTTCATGTCTTGATGTTTTTGTCCTAGTGCTTGCAATGCTCTTAATGATTCTTGTGTGTAATTCATATATTTATAGAATAACTTGTCCTTTGATGTTAATTGTTGCTACTTTTGGTTGTTTGTCTTCGTGGAAATTTAAATATACTTTTTTATCAAATGGTTTTGTCATGTGAGTGTTTTTGTATTGTAATTCAATTTCAATTGTGTTTTTATCAATTACTTCTGGGCTACTTTCTGTACATGAGCAGTCTGATTGTGATGTTAGGCCTTCTAAATTATTTCCTTTTATTTGAACTGTTCTTTTTGCGATTTGGTTCTTTTTTAGAATGCCGAAATTGATAATGTATCTATCTGTTGATTTCTCTATTTCTGTGTTTGTTTGTTTGTCTACTATAATCATTTTTCTATTCTTAATTGTTTCATTATTTTATTAAACTCTTCTTTATTGTTATCCAATAACCAACCTTTAAAAATTGTATCTGCTTTTGATTCTCCTTCAATCTCATCTAAGTCGTCATAATGATATTTATACTCTGTTATTTTTATACAAGTCCCTCCTAAAAAGTCTTCATATAATCTTAAATAAAGCAGGTCAGCTCCAATAATATCATTTTTGTAATATGTAGGAGTACCTTTAAATCTTACTTTATCTCTTATCCAGCCGTAATTTTCTATAATTTCTTTCATTTTTTATTCTTTTTAGCGCCATTTTGGAGTTAAATCTATTTCTTCTAGTCCACAAACTGCCATTTTAACCCTGGTCTTAGCTTTGATACTACAACCGCAAGCACTACAAACTGCCTTAGTTATTTGAATAAACATTAAAAACTTTTCTCTGAAAGTCAACTCTTTCTTATTTCTAGTATTGTATTCACAATTTTTACAGATTTCTCTTCTTTCTTTACACCAAGTCTCCTTACTATTTTTGTAAGCAATTAATCTAGAATTAAGGATCATCTTCCAAGTTGACCATTTTAGAAATTTATTTTTGACCATTTGCTGTAAATATTGATGCACTGTTATAAGTGATTGCTCCTAGAGTTAGGAATGTTCCTGAAATAGATACTGCATTTTGAAGTGCTAATCTTTCTACTTTTGTTGGATCAATAATCCCTCTTTCAAATAAATCTGTAAAGTCATTATTTTCTAAATCTATTCCATAACCGTATTCTTGTTTTTCTATCCTTTCTAAAAATTTATTACTATTTAAAGTCCATAATAGAAATTTACTTTTATATTTTATTCCTGCGTTTTCTAAAATTTGAGTAAATGGGTATTCAAGTGATCTTATCAAAACTTCAACTCCTTTTTGTTCATCTTTATTTCTTACTTCTATTTTAGCCGATTTAAGAGCATTTGCTATATTCAAATAGGTTACACCTCCACCAGCTACATATCCTTCTTCTAAACAAGCTTTAACTGCGCATAGGGCATCTTCTACTCTGTCTGTCTTTTCTCTTTTTTCTGGTGCGGAATAGCCACCTACTTTAATTACGGCAACCCCTTTGGTTAATTTAGAATATCTTTCTTTTACATATTCTGTTTCTTTTTTCCCTCCAGTGATGTTTTTAATTTGTTGTTTTACAATTTCTGTTCTTACTTTGATTTCTTCTTGATTTCCTTTTCCACCAATTAAAACTGACTTATTAGCATCTGAAATCACTTTATCGATATGTCCTAGCCCTTCTAATGTAACATTATCTAAATCATCTCCTAAGTCTTCACTATAAACTTTTGCGCCTATTAGAGAGGCTATATCTTTAAGTGTTTCATTTTTTCTTGCGCCGAAAGAAGGTGATCTTAAATTCATCATTTTAAAGCCTTGATAACTAAATTCTAAAATCTCTTTTTGAACATGGCCAGAAATATTATCACAAATAATTAAAAGGCCTTCAAATACTCCTAATTCTCCGTTTTCATCTTTAGTAGTCGATAATTCAATAGCCTTATTCAACTGTCTTTTATCTTTTAGGTGTCCTTGGTAAATTAAAACATTCATGTCTTCAAAAACAGCTTCAAACTTTTCTCGGTCATTGATAAATTCCGCCAAAGAAAAAGGTACATCTAATTCATATCCTAAAGATGATTCTACAGAGGAAGTAATACTATCTGTTTCTTCTACCTTTATTGTTCCACTTTTACCTACTTTTCTGAAAGCTTCGACAACTAAATCAGATATTTCTTCATCTCCATTTGTAGAAACATTTGCTATGCTTTTAAGTGTTTTTAAATTACTTGAGTTTCTAGATAAAGTTTTTAAATGTTTTAAAGAGAAATCTAAAGCTAAATCTAGTCCTCTTTTTAATGATATTGCATTTACTTTTCCAGTGTTTAAAACAAAATCTGCTTCATGAACAATAGCCTGTGCAAGTACTACACTAGAAGTGGTTCCGTCTCCAGCTCCCTCATTTGTTTGATTTGAAACTTGTTTTACTAGAGATGCTCCTGCGTTAATTATAGGATTTTCAGATTCAATTTCTTTAGATACAGATACTCCGTCTTTTGTTAATATAGGTAAAAGTAAATCTCTTACACACATTACATTTAACCCTTGTTTACCAAGAGTCACTTTAACTCCATTTGCAACTAAATCTACTCCTTCTTTTAATAACTTTCTGGCTTCTTGGCCGTAAACTACTTTATTCTCCAATTTTGTTTTTATTTATTTTCGGTTAATCTTTTGTATTCTTTATTTTGTATGTATTCTGTTGCGGCGTATATTTGATGACTTGGTTTATGCATTCTTCTGGCCGTTTCTGTTATTTCAAATCTTTCACAAATATATTTATTGAAAGTAAAAAATAATGGTAATTTTAAATGGGGTGTTCCCCAACCGTTCTCGTCTCCAAATCTTTTTATTTGCTGTATTTGATCTTCCACTTTTTTATAAGGTTCAGATCCAACTTCCATAAATTTTTTACTGTTTATTAAGAAGTTTTGGTTTTTATATAAATGGCCTAAATAGGGTAAATTTATTGCAAATACTTCTGGGTTTTTCGTTTCCTGGACAATATATTCAAACATCCAATTAACTCCATCTAAACATTGTTTGTAATCATAAGTTAATTTATGTTTTCTAAATACTTCTTTTAATATGTCATCTAAGTAACTTAACTGTTTCAAAAGGTCATTAAAATTAATTTACAGTCTTCATCTAAGACTTTCTTTCTTATTGTTTCTAAATCTGGCGACAATTTAAATTTTTGATAGTTTTTTTCGTCGCGCACTAAATATCCTCTGTCTCTTAATTTCTTATTAATTGCGTGAAGATGGTTTCTTGTTAACTGTTTACCTTTCTTTACTTTAGCTCTTTCAGGATTATCTTCAATTAAAAGCTGAATTACATCTTCTGAAATACCTTTTAATAAATAATAAAGTAAAATAGGCTTTTGAGAAGGTAATAATTTATTTTCTTCGGTCATTCTTAATTCTGAATACGCGGTTAAAAACTTGTCAAGTCTCTCTATTTTATTTTTAGAATCTACTTTCAAATTAAGCGCGTTTAATGGCTCTTTAAACTTCAAAAGTTTTGCTTCTAGTTCCTTAATTATTTTATCTTTTTCGTCCATTTACTAGTAATAAAGTACAAACTTAGTATATTAAAATGATATATCCTAGACTTTTAACTTTTTATTAAGATAGTATGTCAAAAATATTTTGTATGGGAGCTGTCTAAAAGTAAGTAATTTTTTATTTTGATTCTGTTTTTGTATATTTGCTTCACATTTAAAACCAAAAGAAAATGCTTAGTTACGAAGACTTTTATTCTCGTATATGGAATCATTATATCAGTTATAGTGACGTTTCATTTCAGTATAGAGAACAGAATATAGAATTTATTAAAGCTCTTACTTTTTCTTTATTTAGAAAGTATGAGAGTAAAAATGTTAGTGAATCTGTTTATGCTGAGAGTCTTAAACTATTCTTTTATAATTTATTTCTTTTTAAGCCCGAAGTTTTTGATGGCGGAGAAGAAAAAGATTTCAACCAAAATTAATTTATTTGCATATTAGATTTTTATTTTGTATATTTGCGTTAAAATTAAGTAGATCGTGAGAGGGCGTACTATAAGTGGGGGTTTTGAAGCCTAAAGAACTTCTTTAAAAATCATCACTAATTTCTACTGAATTAATTTGCATATGTCAAAAATAATTTGTAAGTTTGCATTTCAATAAAGAAAAATACCGATTTATATTAGTTGTGATAACCTAATATATAAGTAAAGACATATAAAAAGAAGGAAGCCTTTTAAAACGTAAAACAGTTGTTATCACCAGCGGACTGTTAGTTTTAAGAGGCTTTCGCGTTTAATAACATGGAGCTGCGATATAATCGCTCATGTTGCGGAAAAGGGATTTAATTTCCTGGACTTAAGCTAAAGGGAAAAGGAGGTGTCTTTTGCACTATTTCCGCCTGAAGGTTGATTATTCAGCCAAAATTTACTCTTATAAGGAGAGGGGGTTTGGGGGTGAGGATAAATAAAAAAGAATTCCTATGAGGAAGGAACGACCGAACCCAACTGGATAGTTGGAATTACTACGTACTATACTTCAAAAACTGATAAAAAATAATACATTAGTTAAACGAGGTACGAAGCGAAGCGTAGAACCTTGGTTAACCTCCGCCCGAGCAGGGCATTACTTTACGCATAGTTACAGTTTGAAGTAGGGTACGTGGTAATAACTGTTTTTTGATTAGCTTTGTCTCTAGTTTTGCCGCCAAACTATAGTAAAATAAAAGAAACAGTTAAATATATTAGGGCGGCAAAATAAAAACTAAAAATAATTACTTAAAAATTAGGTAATTTAAAAAATAATTTGTAAATTTGTTTAAAATTAATAATAGATGGGAACAAAACAAGATTGGGAAACTTATGAAAAGATTCTCGTTAAATTTGACTACACACCAGAACAGATAGAATCTGTTAAAGAAGTTAGAGAAAATTACGACTTATGTCCTTACGAACAATTCAGAGAATTATTTCTACAAGGAGTAATTGAGAGAGTAGCTAAAATTAAGAAGCCTCGAAACTATTTTGTAAATGAAGAAGGAGAATTCTTATTTCTAAATCACTATCATAAAGGATATCAAGTTGCCGCAAGATTTAAAACAGAAGAGTAATGAAAGAAAAAATAGAAGAATTAATATCTCAGCATGATTTCGCACAAAAAGAAATAAAAAACATGTTAGAAGAGCTATCTCAAATAGATGATACCAAACTATCACCTGTGGATTTAAATCAATTAGACTGCTCAAAAATAGCTTTGGATAGTGAACATACATTAAGAGGTCAGTTTGTAGAGAGTTTAAAAGATTTATTATAAAATTATGAGCATAAAATATAAAAAAGACGGAATTGAAATTAATGGTGAGTTTTTATCTTTAGTAAATATCACCGAAAAGTGCAATGAAATTAAACTTAAAGAAGACAAATTAGTTATTCTTCAAATGTCTTGGGATTCAAGAGGCGGTTCTGTATTCGAACAAAGATCTTTACCTTTAGAAAAAGCACTTAGAGTTAAAGAAATCCTTTTAGGAGAAACAGTTGATTTCGGTGAAATTTGGGGGAAACACTCAGAAGTGTATGGTCAAATGGAAGAAAATGATTTTAAAATTATTGACGATAAGAAAAAAGTAAAAGAGTTTCTTAGACAACACCCTAATGGAATTGATTATGATCATAGTTTTATTGAGAGATTTATTGAAAGATCCGAAGAAAATTTAGAATATGATGAAGACGAAGTTGACCAAGAGACTATTGATGAATTAAAATCTTTATTGAGATAATTATGAAACACGTAAACGAAATTCGATTTGAGGGGAAAACTCCTTGGATAAAAGCAATGAATAAAGCTAATGAATATTATGTGAACTCTATGGATGAGAGACTAACAGAAGCAGAGAGAAGTTTAAATCATGATTTATGGTTCGATACTAAATTTGATATTGAGATGGGAGTTTATGGAAATAATTCAGAAAGTGGTGGAGGAACTTGGGTTTAATTTTGACCGCTAAAAAAGAAGATAAAGTACAGATTAAACAGTTTAAAGATTCTTCCAGTAATTGGTTTGTAAACTTCGCTCACTACTATTTAAATGAAAATAATGAATTGTTGTGGGCGAGTGGAGAATCAGACAGTGTTGAGTACAGAACATCAATTGAGGCCTATATTAAGAGAAACAAGAAACAGTTTAAACCTCGTGAAGAAAGTGTATTAAATAAGGAAGAAAAGGTTTATATAACTCTTAATTTTGGAAAATATTCTGGAAAAAATCTGTCAGAAATTAAAGACTTAGACCGAAAATATCTTCTCTGGCTTAAAAAAGAAACAAAAGACGATAAGTTAAGAGAAGAAATAATAAGTGTACTGAAATAAAAGATTTAAAAACAGTTGTATATGTCAAATAAAAATTGTAGATTTACATAATGAAAAGATACAGTAAAAAAGCTTTAGAAAAAAGAAAAGAAGAGAGATCAGGTTTATCTGAATTTTTTGAAAGACATATAGAAATTGCAAAATCAAAATACTGTACAAATTGCGGTGAAAAATTAAAAGGAGATGTGAGTGAGATAGCACACAGGCTTCCAAAATCAACTTTTAAATCCATAATGTGTGATGACCAAAATGTTGTATATCTAGGAGGAAGATTTAGTAATTGTGGTTGTCATAGTTTATATGATGGTAGTAATGAACAATTACAGTCTCTTTCAATTTTTTTGGCGGAAAAAGAAGTTATAAAAGAGTTATTAGAAAAAGTAACAGAAGAAATAAATTATAAAACATACGATAGATGGCAACTTTAGCAGAAACGCTTAAAAAATTAAATAAAGGAAAAAGAGAACAGGATAATTACTCTTTATTAGGAGAAAAAGAAGTTGTCAGAACAAGAACATCTACAGGTAGTCCCTATCTTGATTATTTATCAGGCGGGTTTATGAATGGGGGATATAACTGTATAGTTGCCAAAGGAGGTAGTGGTAAAAGTTCTATATCTTTATTAGCTTGTAAAGACGTTATTTCAAGAGGTAAGGTTGCTGTATATTTTGATGGAGAAGGAACTTTAGATGATTCTTACTTTAAAAGAATGGGTGTTAATAAAGATAATTTTATTCACATACGTCACAGAAACTTAGAAAGAATGTTAGATGAGGCCGAAGCATTTTCACAAGCAGATGAGGTGGGAATCATAGTCTTTGATTCTGTACCCATTTTTAAATCTACTGTGATTCAAGAAAAATCAGCAAGTGATTATACAATGGGAATTGAAGCCAATCGTTGGGGAACTAGAATGACCTTAATTGAGGGATATGCTGTTACAAGAGATATTTGTTTATTAGGTTTACAGCACTGGAAAAAAGACCCAGGAGTAATGATGGGCGATAATCGAGTACTTTCAAGAGGTGAGTGGCAAGGAACTATGATGAATACATTCATAGATCTAACTAAGAAGAAGATATTAAAAGATGAAGATGATAATGTAGTTGGCCATACTTTAGAAGTAAGAATTAGAAAATCAAAAGGAAGTTCTTATGACCCAACAGAAATATACAAACTTAATTTTTATAATGAGGGCGGTTTCAATCAAATAGATGAATATGCCAGAGTATTTATAGAAACTGAAATAGTGAAACAAGGCGGGGCTTGGGTTAAGTTTCCAAGTGCAGATGCAGAAGAGATTTCTTTACAAGGGGTAGATAAATTTATTGATCACTTAAAAGCTAATCCCAGAGATTTTGAATTTTTAAAACAGCAATTAATATGAGACCACTTGAAGAGATATTAAATGAATATGAAGAATTAAGAAAGTCTTTTAGAAACACTACAAAAAGTGGCAGTTTAACTAAAGAAAGTCTTATCGAATTTCAGGGTAGATTTATTGATGTCAAAGCTGACCTTAAATATTGGAGAGTAAAATATACTCATGAGTGGACTAGAAGAGACGACAAAGCAGCGACGGCGATTAAATTTAGAATTGCAGTTGCTATGACTAGAGGAGAATATGAAACAGGAGACGGAGAGGCAAAATTACCAACAATTACTAATGCTGAGAAGTTAGCAAGCGGAAGTAAGGAGTATAGGGAGTTTGTGGAACAAAGAGGTTTTTATAAAGAGTCATTAACCAATCTAAGTGATACTCGGGAAGATATTAATTCTTATATTAATGAGATTAAAGACAGGCTGAAATAATGGAATACTTAGAATACTATAAAGAGATGAAAGACACAATTGCAGAAATAGGAGAATTAAAAGCAGAAATTTGGTATAAATCAGAGATTCCATATGCAGATATTGTTTTAGATTTATTTGATGATATTACAAATGATATTGAGGATGATAAGTTTAATATTGGAATTACTTTATATAAAACTTATTCTTTGCTTTCAGTTTTTAATCCCGCGAAAAAGGATGACATAGAAGTTTTAGAACAGTTAAAAGAAAAGTTAGAACGAATAAATAAAGTAACATTATAATGGAAGAAAGATATAAAAAATTAGGCAGTATTTCAATAGTAGTTGATCCAAAAAGTTATGAAAAATATGGAGAAATTACTGGAGGATTCGATGATATACAACTTGAAAAACACATTAAAGAGTACGGTTATAAAGAATTATTGGAGCAATTAGCTTATATGCAATGGAGAGTATGGCAAACGGTTAGAGAATTGAATTCTAAAGAGGCTAATATAAATACAGTAGTAAATGACAAATAAGTACTACGCAATAACAGAAATAGTTGAAATTCCAATTTATATCGAACCAAAGCAATATAATAGTGATGAAATTTCTAAAATTATGACTGAAGCTTTATTTTTACCAATAAATTCTAATCCACCAGAATCATTACCTCAATATATGACTATTCCAATGTCTGAGGAGACTTATAAATTCATCAGTAATGTATCCAATATTTATTCTACAAGTTTCGGCGAAAAAGAATATGAAATAAATAAAGTGAAATTTAAAATATTCACAGAAGAAGAGTATAAATTAAGATATGGTAAATTGAATGAAAATATACCAGAACAATGTGAAGCAGATAATAATCTTGAAGTAAGAATTAAAAAATCAAATATAGTTGAATTGTATAATTTTGCATATGAACAAGCTGTTAAAACAGGAACTGTAAAGGAATTACACGAACTAGACTCTAAAATAAATGGCAACTAAAATATAAATATGAAACACATAATAGATAGAGTAATTACAAGAACTCAAAAAGAAGGTAATTCAGAAAATGTAAAAGAAATAGGTAAACGTGTATATAATGAACTATTAGAAAAATATTATTGTAATAAACCTACAGTAAAAGATTTAGAATTATTATTCTACGATTTAAATTATGATGTAGATAAAAATCTTGAAACACATCTTAAAATACAGTCTACTTTTGAGTTACTTAATCATCTAGAAAAGTAATTTATATGAGTAAATTTAAATGGTGGCGTAAATTTAAAGGAGGAGAATGGTTTTATAACAGATATATTTTTGACTTGGGTAGAGGAGTAATATATGTTTACGAAAGGCAATTGCCAAAATTTGGATGGAGTTATAATATAGAACAATACAACGAAAAATGGCCGTAAAAAAAGTTAAAAATCCAAAAGTACCTAGAACTAGAAATAATTTCACTTTAACAGAAGCAGGTTTTTGGGGAATGATTAGAAGTTGTTTGAGAAATGCTTCCAGATGGTGGAAACCAATTGCTCAGTGTAAATTAAATTCTAGAAGGGCTTATAAGGGAGTTAATAAATCACAAAAGTGGGAATATCTTTGCAATCATTGCGGAGATTGGTTTATGGAAAAAGAGGTGCAAATAGATCACATCATTGACGCAGGAACACTAACAAGAGCAGAAGATTTATCAGGATTTGTAGAAAGACTTTTTTGTGAAGTTGATGGTTTTCAATGTCTATGCAAACCATGTCATCAAATAAAAACTAATTCGGTAAGGTCGGCGAAAAAAGAAAATAAATAATAAAAAATATGATAAACAAAGTAACATACCAAGAAGAACCAACATTATTTGATGATATCGTAGAGTTCTCTATTGAAGAGAATATGGATCACAGAAGAGGTAGCAGTTTTTATAGAGACGAGATTATTGAATTCATAGAAGAAGATAGTAAGCATTTTCCTGATATTAAAGATTTTGAAAAATATATAGGAACTTGGAAAACTAATAATGTTATTTGGAGTGAAGATGACGGTTTTGATACTGATTACACATCACTTATCCGAGTTAAACAAAAAGAAGTAATAAGTTATGAATGGGAGGAAGTAAATGAATAAACTTATAGAAAATTATAAGAACTCTTTAGAAGCTTTGTCTGAATATTTCGAAATAGATAATTTTGGAGATTACATTATTCAAGAATGTGCAGAAGATTATTGGGAAGACTTCGGAGGAGAAATACAATACGGAAATGAAGATGACCCTGATTACTCAAATGAATATAAACAAATAATTAGAAAAGATGAGTTAACAGCCGTTTTAGTTAGGTCAGATTTTGGTGGTGATGATTACTGGAATATATTTTATACAAAAAATGAAATAAAAGACGAATAAATATTTGTTTATCTCAAACTAAATCACTACATTTACTTCACTAAATAATAAAATATGATAAATTCACCGAAGAAGGAAAACAAAGAAAAAAGAGTTCTTAAAACAGAGCCCAAGTTGAAGGTAGATTTAAACGAAGAGCAAAAAGAGTTTGTAAAATTATTTTATGAGTTTGATGTTTGTTTTCTTCACGGCGATTTTGGTTCAGGGAAATCTTTAGCGGCTGTTCATACAGCATTAACAGCGTTCAGAAAGAAGCAGTTTAACAATATCTGGATCACACGCCCCATGATCAAAAATTCTCTAGCCGCACTTCCTGGAACATTAGAGGAAAAAATGGCACCCTACACCTTCCCAATCACTCAAAATATGGAAGTATGTCAAGGTAAAGAGACAACAGATAAAATGTTGAGAGAAGGGTTAGTTAAAATAATGCCTATTGAAGTAGCTAAAGGTTGTACATTTATTGACAGTGTAGTCATTGTAGATGAATATGAAGACATGTCTTACGCTGATTTTAGAACAATTTTGACACGTTTGGGAAAAGGTAGCAAAATGATTTTTTGTGGTTCAAAAGAACAGGTAGATAAACAAATAGGTAAAAACAGTTGTATTTATGAGGCTATGAAGTTAGAAAATTCTGGATTAGTAGGTTATAAAACATTAAAATCTAATCATAGAAATCCTATTCTAACACAAATTATAGATTATTTAGAAAAAGGTGAGCAAAAAGTTGCGTAATTAAAAAATTAATTGTAAATTTACAGTACTTATCTGCATACCATAAGAACTTCTTTTAGGTCAATTTTATCGGTATCATCCCCTTCAATAGTATTGTTGGGCTATAAGAGAGGTAAGCTTGTTCTACCGAGAGATATATTCTTCTCTTTTTAATTTTTTTATCGCGCGAAAACAATAATAAACAAAAATAAATGGCAAAATACACATTATTTGGAAAAGAGGTTACAAAAGAAGAATTTGACAGGGAAGTTTACAAAGGGATTGATGGGACTATAGTTTTAAATGACTCATTTTTCTTAGATGAGATTTTACATTCTCTTTTCCCGACAAAAGATGAAGAAGAGAGTAAATCAGTAAGAGGAGCGACTATTGATATGTCTGAGTTAAAAGAAAACGTATTTAAAAATTTAAAATTCAGAAATGAAAAACTTTCACAAGAAGAAAAAGATAAAGTTAATCAATTAAGAAGCAGTATTACAGGGGTATTTTGTAATGAACCTTATGATTTTAAATTACCAGTTACTGGAGTAATAAATCACACAGGAGGAACAGTTTTTGAAAAAGTTCAGGATTCAACTATACCAAATAAAGATATTGACCCTTTTTATGTTGTTGATATAAAGAATATTTCTAAAGTAGATTTAAAGAGAAATGATTTGGATGAAATGCTCGACTATGTTTTTAGAGGTCAATATGAAGATAAACAAGACCCACTAGAAGCTTACAACGCTATAACGGGACATAGTACAAGACATAAAAGTCAAGGAGTAAAGCAAGACGATTTAGGCAAGGGAATAAAAAATACTCCAAATCCAATAAACAAAGAAAAATTTCCAGAAAGGCTTGGTGGGCAAATAAAGAGAGGTAAAATATTTACTTACGATCCAGAAAACTTGGCAGGTAAAAAAGAAACAGAAGGAAAACTTCACTACGAATTATCTTGGGAATTTATAGAAGAAATGGCTAAAAGAATGGCCAATAATAAATCTGATAAATACCCTTTATATAATTGGAAAAAACCTATTGATGTAGAAGATTTAAAAGACGCTATAAACAGACATCATATCGAAGTGATGAAAGGAAATTATAAAGACGGGGATGAGATATTAGGACATGTTGTATCATATGCTTGTAATGCTATGATGTTGTGGGAACAGTTAAGAAATAAAAATAGCAAATGAAAAAATTATATTTAAATGTCGTAACTCAGGTTGTAAATGAAGAGGGAGAAGAGCTACTTGAAAGAGCATCTGGTAAAAAATCTAAAGATGTAGGAGGATTAACACGTGAATGGTTTGAAGAACAAGGTTTAAAAGTGCCCAAAGACCTTGATGATGACATAGAAAGAGATGAAGATGGTGCAGTATTTCTAGATAAAAAACATTTAAGTTATGAATCCTTATCCGTTACTATACCTCTTAAAAATATAGACAGTTGGGTTGAAGATTCTGAAATAGGGAGTATTGTTTACATGAAATCAGGTTTGTTCTACCACGTGTATGAAACAACAGAAGAAATTGACGACTATGTGAATTATGTTTGTCTTACAAGAATACAAGAACTGTGGATAGATATTAAAATTTGGTTTGAAAATATTTTTTCGCGGAAAAAGAAAATAAATTAGGATTTGTCAAATAGAATCACTATATTTGTATACAATAAATTAATAAAAACAATTAAATAAAGTTAGGTAAAAATGGCAATTGAAAAAAACTATTTGCAATTAGAATTCGGAAGCGGTCAATTCTTTGACTATTCAAAAGATGAAAAAGAAGGTTATGTAAAACACACTTCTTCAAAAGGAAATATCTCATACAGAAAATACTCAAAAGATGGAGTATCTGGTGTATTAGAATCAGTTTCAATTTATGAAGGAAAATTTGGGAATCAAATCTCTTTAAATATTAAAGATGGAGATAATGTCTATTATGTTCCAGTGGATGTAGCCGATCAAAAAGGTAATGTTGACACGTACGCGGAAAGTTTAATCAAGGTACTTCCAAAATTAAATAAAGGAGATAAAATCACAATCAGTGGTTATAATTTCACGCCCGAAGGAGATAAGTATTCTAAAATTGGTATCTCTGTGAAAGTTAATGGGGAGAAGGTAAAAGGATTGACCAATGCTTATATAGATAAAGAAGGTAAATCTGTAGAAGGGGATATTCCTGGGCTTACTTGGAAAAAAGATGCTCTAGGTAAAAATAAACCAACAGCTGTTACTTTAGAAGCCAAAAATGACTATCTTTTAGGAGTGTTAAAAGCAGAAACAGACCGACTAAAGTGGGTTCAAGGCGAATCTGCACCATCTGCGGAACAACAAACACCAAAAACTGAAATTCCTAAAGCTACACCAACAGAAGCATTTGATCCAGCAACAAATATGAAAGAGGATGACTATGAAAATTTACCTTTTTAAAAATGAGTCATAAAACATGTATATCATGTAATATTAGTAAACCATTCGAAGAGTACTATAAACACTCTTCGATGAGTTTTGGTGTAGATAGTAAATGTAAAGAATGCGTGAAAGCTCGTGCTAAATTAAGACATCATAACCTAACAGAAAATGATCCTGATTTTGTTGAGAATGAAAGAAAAAGACATCGAGAAAAATATGAAAGGCTCGGTTATAAAAATCAACAGTTAGAGTGGGATAAAGATAAACCTTGGAAGAAAACAGTAATATACAAGAACTTAAGTAGAAAGCTTAATTTAGATAAAGGTTTTGAAGCACACCACTGGAATTATAATGACGAATATTTAGAAGACATTTTTGTTTTAGAGGCAAGACCGCATAAAAAATTACACACTTATCTAAGTTTAGATATAGAAAAAAGAATATTTTATCTTAAAGACGGTACATACTTAGATAGTAAAGAGAAACATAAAAATTTCATTGATAGCCTACAAATTAAAATACACAACTAAAACAAACCCTCGTGAAATATCGGGGGTTAATAAAAATAAAAAATAATGAACGAAGAAAAAGAAGAATTAACGCAGTATAACTCAGGGTTCCGAGCTGATGAAAAAATAGAAATAACCGGAGAGGAATTTGCAATTATGGCGGCATCAGTTGAGAGACTGTTTAATGAAAATGTAAAAATGGTTAGGCCTTTAAAATATCGCTATTGGCAAGGAGATGACATCGTACTATCACCAAAACAAGAAGACATTGATTCTGGAAAAGTAACTAAAGTTTTTGATCCTGTAGCTTTTATGGCGGCCAATAATTTAGTTGAAGCTTATGTTGGAGACCCTACAGCAATTGTAATGAAAGCATTAGAAAACAGATTTATTATTCATGATCGTGGAATCGACGCAGGTAAAGCAGTTCATATGAACACGCTTATTGCTGAAATGGAAGAAGCTCAGAAATCAAAATTAGAAGTTGTACCGAATGAATAGAAGCCAATTTCAAGCCGAATATTTAAAGCAAGAAATAGTCAATACCAAGAAAAAGCTAGGATCGAAATGTACCTTTCTAGCTTTTGAAACGGTTAAAGACAAACTGTTTTTCAAAGCTAAAATGGGCAAAGACAGAGTTAGGATACAGATTAATTGCAAATTAGAAGATATTGGAGTAAATGAATTCAATGATTTATTTCAAATACTAAATACCAAAAGTTATGACACAAATGAAATCGACGTATAATATGTTTCTAGAGAACGGTGACATTTATGAAATGAATCCTGAAGCAACTGGAAACTATTCAGAAGACATCAAATGGTTTAGAGACCTTTATGAAAATACAATTAAAAACGTTGAAGTAAATGGACAAGAAGAAATATAGAGTTTTTGGAGATCTTATTTTAGTTGAAAAAGTTATGCATAAAGAAACAGTTATGGATAAAATAGGTGTTTTCAAAAATAGAGTTAAGGTGGTTGCCATTGGAGAAGGACTTACAGAGACACCTATAAAAGTTGATGATGTTTTAGTTGTTGGCGGACTAATGGAAAGAGACGGAGAAGTATATATAGCAGAATCACAAATATTAAGGTGGGAATTATAAAAAACATAAACATGAAAGAAATTATTACATTAAGACAGATTTTAAAGGCTAGATTTCCTAAGGGATCTAGATTATTTAGTAAAAAGAATTCTAACTCAGTAAAAAGTGAACGAAATAATAAATAAGTATAGATGGCCAGCATTAGGTATAGTACTGGTTTTGATTTTTTTCGGCGTAAAAAGTTGTGTAAATAATCAACAGAAATTCCAGGCGGGCAAAAATGACGCTTTGAAAGATCAAGTAGAGAAATTAAAAGATGGTGTAAAAACTATTGATAAGACTCTGCAAATTTTAAGAGATTCTATTAAGGCCGAAGACATAAGAAAACAAAAACAAATTAATGAGTTTCAGCAAAAAGCTAAAGACAGTGAGAAAAAAGTTATAGCTTTACAGGAATCAAATAAAAAACAGAAAGAATTAATTAGAAATAAAAATTTAGTTGAAGTGGCCGAAGCTCTAAATGAAAATTACAATTCTAAAGATGCTGTAGCTACAGCTAATTCTGTTGATGTTAAACCTCCAATGACTTATCAAATTCTTGAAACAATTGCTGACGCTAATACGGCGCAAGACATCATAAAAGAAAAAGATGTACAGCTTTCTTCTAAAGACAGTGTTGTTAATTTGAAAGACGAACAACTTAGAGACAAAGATATTAGTTTAAAAGCTACGGAGAAAAGTTTAGATTCATATAAAGAATTAAATGTTTTGCAAACAAATCTAAATAACGGGTTAGAAAAAGAAAACAGTAAATTAAAAACTAAAAGTTGGCTAGAAAAAGCTTTAATTCCTGTGAGTGTTGGAGTTGGGTTTTGGCTAGGAACAAAAATAGGAAATTAAATGATAGAACAAGTAAAACAGTTTGTAGTAGAACAATTGCATAATAATGAATTTTTCAAAGGTGGCGCTGCTATAGCTGTTTTATCAGCATTAGGTTTTTGGCTTAAATCTTTTTTCCCGTGGATTTGGGGGAGAATTAAAAGGCAGTTTTCTTATACAATGCGTATTGAATCTAAGACAGATATTTATTTTATATTCAATTGGTGGTTACAGAAAAATCATTCTGACAAATATAAAAAAGTTTTGATAAGTGTTGAGTGCGAAAATAAGTATAAAGAAGATGAAGTCAAAGAATACAAACTAAAAGAAAATAATTTTGAATCTGCTTTTTATTTTTGGCAAAATAGAACTCCAGTGTTTCTAGAATCAACCAGAGAAAAATTAGACGGGGCACATTATGTAGATGGAGCGCATATTGACAGTTATACTTTAACAACTTATTTTAATAAACAAACTTTAAAAAATCTTATAACTGAAGTAGTTGCTGAATATAATTTAACTCTAAAAGAAAAAACTACAAGTCATTTAATGCAATACCACAACTTCGACGGATGGCGGAAAGTTAATAATCTTGGCGGAAAAACATTTGAAAAAATATTTAACTCTGAAAAAAATGAGCTACTAGAAGACCTCCAACAGTTCTTTTCTTCAAAAGCTTTATATGCGCACAGAGGTACTACTTTTAAAAGAGGTTATTTATGTGAAGGGTCACCAGGAAATGGTAAGACAAGTACAATAATTGCTTTAGCTCAATACCTAAAAAAGGATGTATATTCTTTAAACTTAACTTCTCTTACTGATGGAACCCAATTAAGACTAGCGTTTCAAGGAGTAAAAGAAAACAGTTTTATTCTTGTCGAAGATGCTGATTGTATGGTGAATGGCAGAGAAAAAATAAATGACAAGATAAATTTCAGCGAACTGCTTAATGTAGTTGATGGCATTTCCAGTCAAGAAGGTATTTGTATTTTCTTTACAACTAATCATCCAGAAAATTTAGATCCTGCTTTAATAAGATGTGGCCGTGTAGATAAGCGAGTTAATTTTGGAAATCCTAAAAAAGAAGATGTTGAAGGAATGTTAGAATTGTTTTTCGGCGAAAAGAAAGAACTAGAAAATTACAATGAAACTCACTCTGCGGCACAATTACAAGAGTTTTTTATAAAATCAAATACAATAGAGGAAGCAATTAATAAAATACTTTAGAATTGATAGAAGATACTAGACTAAAAAGATTAGAAAACAATTTAAACTCAATAGAAGAGGTCTCTACAATAAGTAGATTACAAGATGTTAATACTGATTTAATTTTATCTTTATTAGGACAAAAATTAGGATCAGGTGTTTATAGATCAGTTTATAATTATAACTTAGATGATAAATATGTTATAAAAATTGAACCAAATGCAACAGATTCTAACATAAGTGAGTATTTATTGTGGGACGAAATAAGAGGATTATGCGGTGATTTAGAGTGGGTTAAAGAGTGGTTTGCACCTGTAAAATGGATGTCTCCGAATGGTAAAATACTTGTAATGGAGAAAACTTTTGAATACCCAAAGAATAAAAAACTAGAAAGACCAATAGAAGTTCCAGTATTTTTTACAGATTTAAAAAGAGATAACTGGGGCTGGATTGGAAATAAATTTGTTTGCCATGACTACGGATTTCTTTGGAAGTTTATAAAATATGAAAAGAAAATGCAAAAAATTAAAAAAGACTGTTTTTGGTAATGAAGAAAAATACAATAGAAATCCCAATATACTGTGCTAAACTTACAATGATATTAGATGAAGATTTATCTTTCATGGAGACTAAGTTTAAAAGCAGGTCTTTAAAAAATTATGGTTCGGCGGTAGATAAAGACAAGAAAGAGTATCGACACTATTATGTAGCTTTTACAGATCCTGAACACCTGAGTAATATTGCTCATGAAATAATACATATTAAAAATCTAATTTATTCTGATTGTGCTATGAAATTAAGCACTAAGTACGATGAGCATGAGGCTTATTTAGTTGGGTGGCTGTTTGATGAAATAATAAGCTTTTTAAGGGACTAAAATTAGCAAAGTATACACAAGTATCAAAAACAAATAATAATTAATTAAAACGCTTAAAACTAACCTCATTATTAATTTACTGAGGTTTTTTATTATATGAATTTTTATTTCGCGAAAAAAAGAAAAATAAATAAGAAAACATTTTGTCAATTCAAAAATAAGTATTAAATTTGCTTAAATAAAATTATAAATATGAAAGAAAAATGGGAGATAGTAGAACATAGTTGGTCAGACACTTCAATCTACAATCAAGACGGCAGACTAATCTGTACAAAATCAATTGATGATGGAGATACAACTGAGGAAAACCAAGATGAAAGAGAAGAAGAGGTTTCTAGAGATTTTAATTTAATTGTTTTGGCTTCTCAAATGAAATATTGTTTAGATAAATTGTATAATCAAGGAAAATTTCATTCTGAAGACTTTAAGACAGTTGCTGATCTATTAGGTTTAGAAAATAATAAAGGCATTACAATTAATGACCTATATAAAGGAAATAAATAATATGATAGAAAGCAAACAAAGAAAAAACGGAATGTATTATTTTGTAGTAAAAGCACAAAATGGCCAAATAGTAGTTTACAGTGAAGACTATAGCTCAGAAGCTGGCAGAGATAATGCAATAGCTTCTCTTAAAAAGATTATGCAAGGAATTATTTTCGCAGAATTAAAAAACTAAAAACAATGTTTAACAATACAATAGTAGACAGAAGAACTACAATGCAAGAGGTAAATAATCACTCTGAAACAAATGTAGAAGCTTCAGGCGTAATGGCTCAGACAAATACAGAAACAAAATTTATTTCTTTAAATGTAAAAAGTGAAAGTTATAAAACTGTTTTCTCATCCAATCCTTATTACACTGAAAAAGTTCAGGATGATTATAAATATTATGATAATACTAGAGGGTATGAAGAGACAACTACTAAAGTTTTTGTAAAAGTAAAACAAGTTATGATGGTGGGTTCAATTTTCACTCTTGAAGTAGAAGAAGTATCTAAAGAAGAGAGTAAAGATACTTCGTGTGGATACGAGTATAAAAATAAATACTATAAAACACCGACAATTGTTTAATTTTTCGCGAAAAAAGAATAAAAAGCAAGTAAATGAGAAAAATAGAAAACTTAAACCTAATAATAAGCTGCTTACTATGTACTATATTTAGACAACAAATATTTTACAAATATGATTTCAATTTAGTAAGAGCCAGTTTTAAAAGAAAAAGAAATATATGAAATTAAAAAACGAAAATTTAGAATCAGTAGCAACAGACGATTTTTACTATGATTTATTTATAGGAGGTTATTTTAAACCAGAGAAATTCTTGGATGCAGAATCCGCGGAAAAAGTTAAACAAGCAATAAAAACTATTAACCAATATGAACAGTTACTAATAGATAACGATTTAATAGAATGGACGAAATAGTAGAATACATATTACAAAAAACTAATATAGATGAAAGAGGAAATTTATTAGCCTATAAAATACTTTGTAATCTGGCTGTAGATTTAACTTTGAAAGGGGATTCCCAAGAGGAAATTATAGAATACTTAAAAACATTAATGATTGATTTAGATCAAAGAAAGTTATGCAAATAGAAGAAAATATAGTATACTACACAGAAGATGGTTTTCAAATTCCGCCGAAAAAAGATTTAACAAAAGAGTTAATAACCGAAATGAAACAAGCAATAGAATGGTATATGGATAATACAACAGTAATGAATCCCTCAAGAAGCTACCAAGAAACATTTCACGATTTAGGTATGAATTTAAGAATGAGAGCGGAGGATATTTTAAATAAATAATTATGGAAGGGATAGGAAAAGGATTAGGTGAAGTTATGATAATGATGTGTATAATTACTCTAGGTGTATTTTGGGGAGGATGTGAGTTAATAGATTGGCTATTTATCGATGATACAATTAAAACAAAAACATTAATAGTTCCTGAAATCGAAATAACGGTAAAAGAGAATGTTATCGACACGTTATATATTTATAGAAAACCAATAGACTAAATCGGCGGAAAAAAAATGAAAACAAAGAAACAGTTTACAACAGAACAACTAGAAAAAATATACAATGAAAATTGGTATAGAGCTGGAGGAGAATGTATTTGTGAAGTTTGCGGAAAAGAATATAAAAGACATGAAGATATTGCCTGGGACGAATTCTTTTATCTAACTGTTTTGTGTAATGGAGAATTAGTAAAGTTATGAGACATAAGTGGACAGGTAAATTGAAGAACGGTGCTGTAGCATGTATACATTGCCATTGTATTAAAGAAATGGTAAAAGGTCAGCCCACTTATTTTATAAATGATAGTGTTTATTTAAAAGCACCAAAATGCCACAGAAATAAATGGAATTAAAATTAAGTTGCTCATCCTGTAAACACGCCAAAATAAAATTACCTTGGGTTGTTAATGACAAAAATGGTAAATATCTTTATACGGATAGCAACAATAGAAGTTCAGAAAATACAATTTTTATATGTTCTTTATATCCTAAAGAAAAAGAGGTACATAGAAAAGATATTTGCGATCATCATAAATTACATTCTACTTTTAGATCAGAGAAAATAGAATATTGTCCAGAGTGTAATGGTGAAACATATTCAAAAGATTGGTATTGTTCCAGATGCTGGTGTGACAGAGATGATAGTGAATTGTTTAATTAATCGCGGGAAAAAGAAATGAAAACAGAAGAAATTTTAGAAAGAGTAATACATCTAATAAACCCAAACTTAGATATAACAGTTAATAAACTAAAAGGGAATGAAATTGATCACTTCATTGAGCATCTAACACAAGACCTGTATAGATCATTAAAACATTGGGAATTTAAAACTCTGGAAAATAAAAAATGAAAGAAAAATATAAAAACAGCACATGCACAAACCTACCTAAAATATTAGATGAGTTTGAAAAACTAAAAGGCCAGTTTGTAATAACTGATAGTTGGAAAATAGAAAGACTTGTAGGTATAGGAACAGATGAAGATGATTGGTATTACTTAACTTATAATGGCCGAAAGCTAACTTGGAATACTTGCGTAGGAAGATTAATGGTACTCAAAGGAAAGCTTGATGACAGAGATTATAACGAACTTATAAGACTTGCCAAGTTAAATCATTATGACCAGTTTGATGAAATGAGAGAGTCGGTTATTGAAGAGTTAAGAATAGTTAATGGTAAAGATGATATTGTTATGGAACTTTATATGGAGTTGAATTAAAAACAGCATCATTTACAAACAAGTATATAAGACAGCCTTAAAAATTACACCCCCTATATAGCCATATAAAAATAATGATTGTCAGAAAGACCCCCACCTTAAAGTTTCAATTTGGTTTGAGATTTTGATAGTGGGGATTTTTTATGTTTTGGAATTTCTTGGTGGGATAAAATAAATTTATTGTATACGCGTATTACTGAGATTAGACCTAGGTTATACCCTTCCCAAAAATAAACCCGTTTCTCCCTGGCGCCCATCATTCTATACAATTTCGATTCAAGTTTCTTAAAAGGCCTAATTTTACGTTTCACTTTTTCAAGTTTTTTCTTTGTGTTTTTAGCCTTAGAACTATTCTTATATTTCTTATTTACACTTGTTTCTATAGAATATTTATTTTGCAACTTTCTTTGTCTGTCTTTATTCTATATAATAATATGTGTTTTTGATTTTCAATTTAATTGCGATTTTCTTTTTCCGCGAAATCTGTTCACTATTCTTTGTTGTTCAGTTTAAATGAACGCTATAATATAATGAACACGCACGCGTATACGAAATTCTTTTTTAATATCCTAGTGATTTTTATTTTTTATTCAATTATTTTCGGCGCATCTTTGTACTGTCGCTAAGGAATACTATTCTAATCGACACAAAAAAGTTCTTATACGTAAAAGATTTTTAATAAACAAATTTATTTTTAATTATTTTTGTTTTATCTTTACAAAAGAATTAAAGCAGTAAAATATTCGAGCACCTGAGTTTACTTAAACTCTCAGGATAGTGTTAAGGTCGGAAGGCATTCACTTCGCAAACGTAAATAGTTTAATAGTATCTAATAAAGCTATTAAAGATTTAAACGCATCTTTGAAACACGTTCTTACTTTTATCATATTACATTATTATCCTATTCATTAGGACTTATATATTATTTAGACTTGATTTAAAGTCTGTTCTTTCTTTTTTGTCGGCGAAATGCGGGAAAAGAAAAAAGCCGTTTGATAGTTAATGACTAGCATCTTAAAGCGAGATTAGGAACGGCACAAATAAAAACTTAAAAAGAAAAACATGACAAATTTTGATAAATTAATTAAAGAATTTAATAAAATAACAGTTCAAGTAAAATGGACAGAATTTCTACAAAGTAAAAAAGAATTGATAAATAAACGCTATGATTCAAATGATATTAAATTCGATGGGCGGTATTTAATTGCACCAAATGGACAAAGTGTTTTAATACATAGAAAAAATTATAAATTTTACACATTATACACTTATGGATATTTTGAAAAGATTGATTACTTAAAAGAGCATTTTGCAAAATATGTAAATGATAACTTTTCTTTTTATCCGACTGACTTAAATAAATATTATACAGATTTTAAATACTAATCTTTAAAGCTTATTATTATGAAACTATTTATTATTTTATACATTGGGTTAGTACTCATGTGTATAGCATTGCTTTTTATTAATATCTATTTACTTGGTATTAGTGAGCTAATTATTATTAGCACATTTATAATCTTTTTCCGCAAAAAATTAAAAAACAAACAGTTATGAACTACAGTCAATTATTAACAGTAGAACCAATAGAAACACAAGGCACTAGAGTAACCAAAGTAACTAAAAAAGATTACGGTTACAGAATCCAAATGTTTAACAATTATATTACACTTTATTACGTTAAGTTAATTATTAATGATAATAAAAGCGGTAAAGGTCATTACTTAGTTAAAAAGAATTATTGTGCAGACAATCGTTATACTATTTATTTCGATTGTGAGGGCAATTCAATAACATTAAAAGAATATAAACTTATAAATAAGTAGCTATGAAACTGAATAAAAACGTACAACAATTATCATACTTTGGTTGTGTTAGTATATTAGAGCAACTACCTCATGTAGTTATGAGTAGCTTTAATGACTGCCCAAATATAAAAGAAGCAACACAAGTAATGAAAGAATGCATACAAATTAACTTAAATAACGATTCATTGGATGAAATTGAAGTTATTATAGTTTTGTCGGGCGAATAAAAAACTTAAAATAAAAAAGTTATGAAACTATCAAACGAAAGACAAGGTTGTTTACTATTAATAATAACAATCATATTAATTATTACATTCATTCCAGTAACAGAATACATATTAAATTATTTAACTTCTAAACTATAATATTATGTCATATATATCAACATCAAATGCGATTTGGTCGGTTGACTTTCACGGTCAATGTGCGCACTTTATATTTAATAACGAACTTGAAACACTAGGTAAATTAATCGCTGAACATGGTAAATACGGGATAGTAAAAATTAAACAGTATGTACCTCATAAAGGCACGTTTAAAACGATGTCAAAGAAAGAAGTACAAAGCTGGTTTGATTGGGATACATACACAATAGAGCAACTAAAGAAAATTAATTATATTAAATAAGATATTATGAAAGTATCAATAATTGAAGTACAAAGCGCACTAAGTGTATTACATATGGAAATACAAACAAATGAAGGTGCAGAAGCTTATGAACTAGTTTATAAATTCATAGAACAACAAAGAAATAAGGCAATTAATGAGGGAACTTTAATTGTATAATTTCGGCAAAATAAATTAAAACAGAAATAAAATGAGAGCGAACGATATAAAAACAATAGATGTCAACTGTAAAGAATGGTTTGACAAGGTTAATGGTAACAGTTATTTCAGTGGCACAATAGTAATTAATTATGGCCGAAAAGATGAAAAAGAAATAAATATACCATTTCAATATGGTTATGGTGATTCGTTTAGATATGAAGCATTTAAAGCAGTTCAAAAAGAATTAAACTGTTTAAAGACTAAAGATATAAAACACAGTTATTGGCAAGCTTATAAAAAATATAAAATTAAAGCAAATCACAGTTTAAAAACCAATTGTTTAAAAAGAGAATTATTATGAAACTTAAAGAATATTTAGACAAATTAGAATTCGCGGAAAAAAAGAAAAACAAAGAAATAACAGTTTTATCTGTCCAATCAACAAAATCCTTCAAACTAATAAAGAAAAACAGTACTAAACAATACTTTATAAAAAGAGTAAAAGACAGTAAGACAATCTTAATAGGAGATAGAGACAAAAGCGAAGACTTTATTTTATATGGTTTGTTTGCGAATAGAGAGGATGTTAAACAATTATTTAATAGTTAGTATGGAAAAATTAATTAAAAAGTGCCAAGCTTATTTGCGCAAAAAGAAAATAGAAACAGTTAAAAAAGACAACGAAATAAAAGTAAACAAAATAGTTACTTCAATATTCGACGAAAAAACACCTAAACAAGCTATACAACTGTTCAAAGAAATACAAACAGAAGTAAACAACAGACTAGACGAACAACTTAAAACAAGTTTGGAAGCAGTTACAGAAATAGGAAAATTTAAAAATATAGAGTTATGAAAAAGTATATAGGTCACATAGCATCATCTTATTTAGGATTTAGTTTAAATTTCTTTTGCGGTCTTACAGTATTTGACTGGCAATTTTGGGCTATCGTAGTCCCTGTGATAATAATGTTTATTATAGATAAGTTTGAGAACGGCAGGAAAAAGATTTAAAACAAAACAGTTATGTATATACTACAAGACAAAGAAACAAACAGTCTTACAATAGTAGCAGAGAAACAAAAGCTATCTGAACTACTAGGAATACACAGAAACACTTTAAATAACAGATTAAAGCTAAATAAGGTAGTTGAAAGCGATAAGTATCTGCTTATTTTACCATTTAAATATTATCCTGCAACTAAAAATAGTGGTAACACAGATAGTTATATAGTTAAAAAGGCTAAATCTGAGGGAGATATAGAAGAAAATGAGTATTATTAAGCGTAGGTTCTGAACTTATGCACAATGATTCGCGCAAAAAAGAAATAAAAACAGTTAAATTATGGACATCCAAACAATAATAAACGACATAGACATAGTAATAGAAGCTATAAAGAACAAAGATGGATGGGAAGCAATAGCAATGCTCAAAGATATTCAAGAAGATTTACTTATTATTAATGTAAGTCAGTGAATATGAGGCTCTTAAGGTGAGGACAACCCCACCCACAAACATTTATTCCTTCTAAAATACTAAAAATATGACCGCTCGGTCAGGCTTCGAACTTATATAGGAGAATACTTAAATTTAAACCTTAACAATTTTTAACATGAAAACAAACTTAGACAAATTCAAAGATATAATATACAAACAAGCTATAAATAACCCTTTATTTGATTTTAGTCTATTAGGTGGAGAGTTTAAAGGATTTCATAATAAAAGGGAAGAGGCTTTAATTAAATTAGAACATTATATATCTAATATTGATATAAGAGTAATTGAATACTTAGCACCTGAGATAAAAGAGAGATTTCCTAAATGGTATAAACAAAGACAGTTTTATATTGATTATAATAAAAATGGTGAGTTAGATATAATTAGGATGGTTAATTTGTAACTGTTCTTTTCTCCTTTTCCAATTCTTTTTTGCGGCGATTTTGCCCTCACAAATAAAACTTACTAAAATGAAAACTAAAAGCAAACAACAGATATTATATTGGGGTGTTAAACCTCAGATACAAAACAGACCAAATAAACTTTCTAAAGGAATGGCTTTTACTAACGAAAGAAGAGCAAGAAGAAATAATAAATCTATATTTTATAGTGCGATAATTAGCAATAATAAGTGTTCTAAAGAATCGAGATCATTATCAGTTAGAGGTACATTAGATAAGTTAGCGAGTATTAACTCAGTTAGTAAGTATAACATTAAAAGATATAAGGCCGGTTTACCTCAACAAAGAAAAGCTAAAAACAGTTTTGCTTATTTAAAAGAGCTTGTTTTTTCTTAATTCTTTCCCCTCCAAAAATATTAAACAAAACACAGAACAAACAATTTAAAGCTATTTTTAGCTGATTTAAGACACTAAAACAATAATTTAATACTGTTAGACGCTTCAGATTAAAAAGGCGTGACACAAATGAGAACAATAAGAACAAAGGTTTATACTTTTAATGAGTTAAACAAAGAAGGACAAGAAAAAGCAATTGAATTAAATTCAGATATAAATGTCGATCACGATTGGTGGATTTGGACGTATGAAGATGCAGAAACAGCAGGATTAAAATTGACAGGGTTTAATTTAGGATACAATCCAATAGCAAACGGAAAATTTATAGAAAGCTCTTACGATTGTGCAAATAAAATAATTAAAAATCACGGAGAAACTTGTGAGAGTTATAAATTAGCTGAGCAGTTTATAAAGGAATGGGGCGAAGCCATTATATTACATTCTGACGGAATACAAACGCATAGAGTAATGGAGGGTAAAGAATCTGATTTTGATTATTATATGGAAGATAGAGAAGAACAGTTTTTAAAAGACATTCTTTATTATTATGCGGACTATTTACAAAAGGAATGTAATTATTTACAAAGTGAAGAAGCTATTAAAGAAACTCTTATTGCTAATGAATATGAGTTTTTGTCTACAGGTAAAATGTTTTCTTAGTTTTTTATTCCCGCAAAAATAACCTTTAAATAATACAATTATGAACACAAAATATTTAGTTACAGTAGAATTTAGATTTACAAGCGTAAACAAAGATAAAACAGATAAGAACTATAATAATAAAACAATTACTATAGGTGTGTTTGATTCTTTTGATGATGCGTGTAAAGAAGGAAATAAAAACCTTGAAATAATGGAGAGCCGTTTTAGTCTTCATAAATTCCCGCAAGGACATTTCGCACCAAAAGAAAGATTTAGTAAAAATGGAGGTTGTTTTAACAGCAGAAAGACTTTAATTACTAATTTAGCGTATCTAAAAACACCGTTTGAGTTTTATTTTAAGATAACAGATTTAAATTATCAAAATATAGAGAGTTTTATAGATGATACATTAAGTTCTGTTAATGAATATAGAGAGTGGAGAGGTTAAATTATTATTCTTTTTTCTCCCGAAATTATTAATCATTAGATCATATTATTATGAATACAGAAAACAACACATTATTAGCCGAGTTTATAGGTTTTGAAGTAATAAAAGAACAGGACTTCTTAAATTATACAGCAGGACAAATGACAGATAAAACAATTATAGATAGTGCTTTAAAATATCATACTTCATGGGATTGGTTAATGAAAGTCGTAGACAAAATAGAATCTGTTAATGATAACGAATTTGTTGTTGAAATTTCAGACGCTATGTGTGAGATAACAGGTTTTGAAGAAAATGCAGATATGAAAATATATAAATGTGGTGGAGATAAAAAAGATTCTGTTTATAATGCTTGTGTTGAATTTATCAAATGGTACAACGAACAAACAACTAAACATTAATACTTATGAAAACAATTGATATTAGATACTGGAAAAAAGATTTTAGCGATGTACTACCATACAAACACAGCCAAACTTTTGAATACAGTAAACAAAAAGCCCTTGAAATAATTAATAATATTATTGATTCTGGCTTAAATGTAAAAACATCAAATCACGCAGAAACTTTTGTTATTTTTATAGATCAAGGTAGATTTGTACAATTTTAATAATTTAGATTATGAAACCAATAAATAAAAAAAGAGGTAATTACGAGATTGTTAATTACTATCAGCACGATTTAAGTAATAATAGGTATATTATATTAGAAAACGGTTTTGATTGTATTGGAAATCATTTTTCTTTGAGAGAGGTTATTACTGTCTTTAAAAGCTTGTTTTAATTTCTTTTTCGCGCCAATTATGTGCAATAACATATAATTAAACACTAATTAACAATTTTAAATTTAAAAACATATAATTATGACTAGTAAGGAAGCAATATTCAGTAAATTAAAAACTTGTGAAGCTATTTTAAGAAAATGTGAGGGATACGGAACAAACGATTCAGAAATTACAATGGCGGTGTTTAAAGCTATAATAAGAGAAGTTTTAGAAGAAGCTAAAAACGAGTTAATAAATATAGACTAATGACACTAGAACCACAACACAGAGAAGCTTTAATAACTGAGTTAAACAAAGCAAAAGAAGAATATATTTTAGGTAAGGACATCAACCAAAAGAATACAACAGAAGACTATCAAAAATGGTCTGATATTAAATTGTTTCTTCTTTTAAAGAGAATAGAATTAATAGAAGAGAGTTTGATTAATAATGAGATTGATTTTTAATTTATTTCTGTTTTTTATTCTTTTTTCCCGAAAATTTATTATATTTACACACTTAAAAATAGAAAGATATGAAAACACTTACTGTCAATAAAACAAATTTAATACACGATTTGAGCATATTTCCTAACTTTTCCAAAACAGGCAGTATTAAAGGAATGAAAAAACTTTACTACGGTGAAGATGCTTTGCTAATTAAAAGTGGTCGTTATATATACAAAGTTACAGAAGAAGTTTATAATTATTATTCTTAAAACAAAAACATTATGAAAACAGAAATAATTTCCAACGATTTAAGAGGTTTAGAAATTTACGCAAAACCTTTTGTATTTCAGGTAAGAGAAAATAAAAAAGAGTTTTATTACTCTGAGATAGGTATTTTAGTAAGTTGCAGATATTACCCTAAGACTGAGGACTATAGTAAAACATATAGAGGTAAGTTTGCAGTTAATGTTCAGTATGACTATAGAAGTGCAGACGATTTAAGTAAGTTTGGTTTTGTTAAAAATACTGGTACATACGGAATAGATTTATTTGCTAAAACTTTAGAAGAGGCGATGCAAATGACTTTAGATTTCATTGAAAGTGAGTTTACAAGTTACAGAGCTTTTGGCGGAGAAAAATTAAAACAGAAAAATAAAGCAAGTATCAGAGAGGTTGCAAAAAGCCAGTCATTACATCATTTGGCAAGTTTTTCTAACTTATGGAGTGAAGATAATATTTATCTTACTATTGTGAAAAATGCGGGTGAATTTGATACTTTAATGAATTATAGAAAAGTTAATGAGAACAGGCACAACGCTGAATTAAAATATCAAAGCAAATTAAGTGCAAGATTTTCAAAAGATTTCGGAGTTAATATAAGAGAATGCGCCCCAACATTTACATTCAGATTAGGTAATTTTCAAACTCTAACAGGACTAAATGCAAAAGAAGATCTAAATAAAAATCAGAAAAATACATTACAACACGCTTTAAAATATTACAGATAATGAAAACAGTTTATATTACTTTTCAATCAGGCAAAAAAGAACCTATAGTTTCTATGTTATCAGTAATAAATCATGGGCAAGTTCTAGAAGATGGGCGTATAAGATACTTAACAAAAGATGGTATAAAAATACAAACTATAGAGGAGATAACTAATAATAATGTAAGTGTTGTTGAAAAATCAAAAATTGATATTAAAGAGAGCTTATATTATTGGTACAGAAGACACCCAAACAATCTAGATAAACCACTGATAGAAGACGAAAATCTTGAAATGGGGGAAGATTATTTTGGTAACTCATGGAGGTACGGCTTAAAATTACTAGTAACACAGAAAGATATTAAATACAAATTAATCCTTGAATAATCATGAAACAAAATATTATATTATTTATAGCGGTATTTATTGCAATAGGCTCTCTTTGTTATTTTGCTTTTATTTCGGGCGAAAAGAATAGAGACACAGAAATTTTAATGCTAAAAATACAAAACCAACTGTCTTTTAAATCTGGTCAAGAAAGTAAACAGAAAGAAATTGAAAATCGCGCAAAAAAGATAAATAAAGAGTGTTTTACAAACGCAGACATAGAAAAAATCATATTTAATGAAAAACAATTATGAAAGAAATAGACATAGATACCTTAATAGAGTATCTGCAAGAAGAGAAGAAAAACGGCGGAAAAACAATTAAATACAAAGGAACAGTTTTATGCCCTGAAAACTTTAACTCAATAGTAATAACAACAGAAAAACAAATGTAATGGAAAGATATTATTATATTACAGGATATTGGAAAGACACAAACGAAAACTTTGAAGATTATATTGTAAAAGATGGAGATTTTACACAAGATCAAGAATTAAATGATGATGATGTATTTTTCTACGGTTTATCTGAGGATGATATTTTAAATTGTATCGCTTTTGGATGGGGCACAGAATTAGAATTTATTATAACAGAATATAAAGAGTATTAGTTATGAAAATAGAAGTTAGCAAAAAAGATTTATATGTATCAATTATAATAGATCAAGGAGAAATAACAGGAAATTTAGAGGCTTATAATACAGGAAGATGTAAAGAATATTCATTTGAAGCAGATTGGTTTTCTTCTGATGAAGCCGAGGAATTTTATAATGAAAACTATAATGAGATAGAAGAACAAATACAAGCTAAACTATGAAAGATTTAACAACAGAAAATATATTAATTTGGTTTGAAGTTTATATATCAGGCGAAGAAGAGGGTACAGAAACAATTGCTTTATTCGATGAAGAACAACAAGCAAAAGATTATATTAAAGCTAATCCTGAAATGAATTTGGATTATGATAAATGGCAATATAACACTAAAACAAAAGAAAATGAAAAACTCTGATAGAAATTTAATGGTAATAAAAAACTTTATATTATTCCTATCTCATAGCGAAGAAGGAGACATTGACGCAGATATAGACTTAAACTTAACAGCTAATGATCTTTATAAACTTGCAGAAGATTATATTGAAGAAGACCATGTTGACGGGAGAGACAATGAAGAAGACTAATTTTTGGCAAAACAAATAAAAACAGTTAAAATGACCATAACTAAAACAAAAACCAACAGTGTAACATACTACGAGTGTCAACCAATAGACGGAATATGTTTATTTGCATTCACTAAAAGAAGATTACTTATAGACTTATGTAAAGTTTATGGAATCAATTTGTTTAACCCTTTAAATTTGAATTAAGATGAAGAAAGAAATTAATATCAACTTAGGATTTCCTTATACCATTTTTGCAGTTTGTACAGCAATGATAGGATATACAATTCATAACAGTGTTTTTTGGTCTATTGTTGATTTTTTCTTCGCGCCAATTGCGTGGATAAAATGGCTAATATGCCATGAAGTTACATTGAGAGTAATAAAAGAAACGTTTAACTGGTTTTTCGCGGGATAAAAAACTTAAAAAGAAATAAGATGGAAGACATAGTGTTTGAAACAGAAGATTCACCTGCAATTATAGCAACAAAAACAGTTCTTATACACGCAGGTAGCCCAACTTTAAAAACAGAGCTTAAAAGGCTTAATATTGATTACTCTAAAGTAACAAAAGGACTAAACACTTATTTTTATTTAAGTGGGAAAGAAATTGGTAAGATAAGAGTTAAACTTTAAAATTAGATTATGAAAACAGAATTTGATTTACGCTTTGAACGCGCGAAAAAAGAAATAGAAGAGGAGATTAAAAACGGGCTATTACCTAACACAGTTAAAAATCTAGATGAGATAGACCAATATGCCGATTGTCATTACTTTGGAGGATTTACAGACGAAGGGTATGAAATATCTGAAAACTATGAATTAGAAAACGAAGTACAAGAAGCTATTAACCAATGGTTAGAAACAAGATGAAGTGCTTAATTGGGTGCGAAGAGAGCCAAGCTGTAGCAATAGAGCTTAGAAAATTAGGTCATGAAGCTTATAGTTGTGACTTACAAGAATGTTCTGGAAATAACCCAGACTTTCATTTTCAAATCGACGTTTTTGAAGCTATTAAAGGCGGATGGTTGACAACTCAATCAGGTAAAAGAGTTTACATTGATAAGTGGGATTTAGGTATTTTCTTTCCAAATTGCCAATATCTCACAGTTTCAGCTAATAAATGGTATAAAGACCAGCCTCCGAGAGCATCAGGCACTTTAGTTGGTGCGGAAAGAAGACAAGCAAGAGAAGAAGCAATTGATTTCTTTATGAGATTATATAATTGTGACATTCCTAAAATAGCTATAGAAAATCCTATAGGTGTGATGAGTAGTAGATTTAGAAAACCTGATCAGGTAATTCAACCGTGGATGTTTGGCCACAATGAATGTAAAGCAACCTGTCTTTGGCTTAAAAACCTACCTTTATTAATACCAACAAATATTGTGGAAGGCAGAGAGCAGAATATATGGAAAATGCCACCTTCAAAAGACAGAGCAAAATTAAGAAGTAAGACCTTCACAGGAATTGCAAAAGCTATTGCAAACCAATTTACAAAAACCTAAAAATCCTGGAAATTATGAAAATTTATGTAACAAGAAACAATGAGCCAATATTTGAGACAGGAACAGGAATAAGTGCAGGTAAAGAAACTTTATTTGGTTCTTATAGAGACAGATATCCTGATAATGGTTGGAGCGAATTACGGAGAGTCAATATGGAAATTGGCGGAGTAAAAGAAGTAAAACTCACAAAAGAGTTAAAAGAGGTATTAATAACAGACTTAGCTTATTGTTATGGAGGAAACAGCTCTATATTTTTAAATAAACTTAAAGAATTCAAAATATTATGAAAAAAGCCTTAGAATGGTTTAATAGTATAGGAAATACTAGAAGACAAGAATTAGCTTTAGAACATTTTGGAACTGATTTGCTACTAGATGAAGATATCCTAAAGATCTATACAGAAGAACATCGTTATTATATTGAGTTTGATGGTAAAAGAAAGTTTCTGTGTTTGTTTCCTCTCGGCGAAAAAGAGAAAGAAAAGGACTTTAAAACACTTGAAGAAGCCATGAATTATATGTTAATTGATTCAGGTATCAAAGAAGTAACAATTAAAAATTAATGTTATGCCAACTAAACAAGAAACAATAGACAGCTTAGTACCTACATCAAATTATTTAGGTAGCTTCGTAAGAAAAATGGTAACAGATATTACAGTTGAAAGTAAACTAACAGTTGAATATCTGAAGAAAGGTGATGTTTTAATACTTAAAAGTCAAATAAAATATCGCCCAAGCGTCGTCATAAAAGTGAAAGAAACATATGTTATAGTAATTCCTTTAACCTCAAGTGAGAATGAACATTGTATGTGTGAGTCTAAAAGTAGGTTTTTAAAAGACGGATGCTTTGCAAATAACTACGAAATTGTTCCCATGGAATTAGCTAAGGCTAGTTTTGTATCAGTTTACGATAACCCTAAGCTGTTAAATACCGCAATAAAAGAATTAAAAGAATTTATTAAGAAAAATATATGAGCAAAGAAAGAGAAAATTTCATAGATAAATATATTAAAGATGCGTTTTTCTGGATTAGAAATGAAGAGGAATCAGAATTTATTCAGGGAGTTTTAATTGAATTTGGGCTTTGTAATCCAATAGGAGAGAAGTCACCAATTAAATATAGTGATAAACTTACTAATATTTGTACTTTTAACCCTGATATTCACCACAAAACAATATATTTTCAAAGAGCTGATGTATGGTTGCCGAATGCGAGATATAGAGAACCTGTGGATTATGAGCAATTTTACTACGATTATTTTTCAATTGATTAAATAAGAAAGTATGAAACCAGATGCAACACTAGAAGATTATAAAAACAGAGAAAAATTTCTAATTGAGTACATAAAAAGTCAAATTTTTAAAAAGCAAAAAACTGCTGAACAATTTAATACATCTGAACATTATTCTGAATGTAGAGCGTACAAAGACATTTTATATAAATTAGAGAAAGATTCATTAGGAAATTAAAAATAAACTATTTACATTTGCAAAACAAAACCCTTGAGCGGGAAAATAAACTCAAAAACAAATTAAGATGAAGAAAAGAATTATTTTAGGAATTGCTATTTTAGCATCAATGGTTTCATGTTCAACAGAGGAAACACAAGAATCAAATGTACAAACAACAGATGTAGTATTTACAATTGATCAACCAAGTACGCCAACTACAGGAAAACAAATTAAGCGTTTAAATGTACCTGTATGGGTTAACACAATTAAAATTAAAGCAGTTTCTAATGTATTTACTTACTCGACAGAGGATAATTATACATTTGACACTCAAAACGGCGCTTCTTACATTGGACTTGATAATGTAGCAATTGGAGCCAATACATTTACAGCTTCTACAACAACGGATTCACCACAATTTTTTCAGTTAACTAATTACACAGTTAATTCTGGAAACAATGAAGCTAAATTTACAACAGCTTTAGATAATATTGACAATGAAAATCCTTATGTACTTTATACAGGATCAGCTACAGCCACAATTGCTTCAACAGGATCTTCAGTAGTAGCTTTACCAATGACAACTCAAAATGGTCGTATTTTAAGTGTTTTTCAAGTTACGGATCAATTAAGATCATTAGGCTTGCAAGCTAAAATTACAGCAAGTGTTACAGGAGAAGCAACACAAACAGCAATTACCAAGGGAAATGAACTTTGCACCTTCAAATGGAGTAATGCTAATTCGTTGGCAGATAAAGAAGTGACATATAAAATTGAAGTATCTTCTATTAATGCACAATCAACAATCTTAAAAACGTATGAAGTTAAACAGAAAGTAATTGCAAGCACCTCACTATCTTGTTTTTATACAATTGATTCTAGCGGAATTACTTTGACCAAAAATGACATTAAGATTACACTTAATTTCCAGGATTGGAAAGAACTTAACTGTGTAGATTGTAATAACTAATGAAAAAACTATTATTAGCTCTTCTTATCACAGGATCAGTATACTCTCAGAATTATGAGTTGTATACTGGCTCTGTTTTAAGTGAGGATAAAAGTGTAGGTTATTTGATTGGCGTGAATTTCATAATAAAAACTAATCAAAATAGAGAGTATTTAAATGACATTTTATTGGGGGTGGAGCATTCGGCATATATGTCGGGAAATAAAACAATTGGAATAAATAAAGAAACTGTTTCAAATGATTGTAATTGTACTTCGGAAGATTTAAATTTCGGCGGAGAAAAAACTATAAAGAAAGAAACAAGAGCCGTAAGCCTAAACTTTGGAGTAAGTATTTGTGAAACGTGTTGGTTAAAACAATTGTATTTAATATCAGGAGTAACAAACTATCAACACATTACTCTAGTCGACGGCAATAAAGCTTCAGAGTACCGAACAATGCAAATTGATGCAGGTTTAAAGTATTTTATAAAAATCAAGAACAGTTTTGTAACAGTAACAAGTAAATTTAATCCAGAAACGGTTTCTTTCGCTTTAGGGTTTTCAAAATAAAAATTAAAATTATGAATCAATTTAAAAAAGCTCAGGTGGTAAAACTACCAACAAAGGAAAAATCAGACTTAGGTTTAACTTTTTTATACGGTGAGACGGTATTTGATCAGTATTCTCAGTGTTCATCAGAACTGCAATCAAGGTTTAGCAAATTCTTTAACTTATATATTATTTCAGATGATAAAATAGAGGATGGTGATTGGTATTTTGATGGTACAGATTTAATACATCAAAAAAGTCAGTATAATGATGGTTTAGTTGATGGAAATAGTGATGCTAAAAAAGTTATAGCTACAACAGATACTTCATTAAAAGTAAAACAGTGGTTAGATTATGCTGATGATTCAGTAAATATTTCTTTACCTCAACCATCTCAACAATTTATTGAAAAATTTATTGAAGAGTATAATAAAGGTAATGCGATTAAAAATGTTTTAGTTGGATATGAACAAGGTCTAAATAAGCCCTTGCATGAAGCTTTAAGAGATTCCTCTCCATTAGTTTTTGAGAGATTAAAAATTAATTCTAAAGACAACACTATTACAATTAAGGAATTAAAAGACAGTTGGAATAGAGAAGAGTTTATTCAATTACTCAAAGAATTTAGAAACGGTTTACTTCCAACGACTCAAGTAGAAATTGAGTATACTAACAAATGGATTGAAGAAAATTTATAATAACAGGCCAAGCACTTGGGTAAAGGGTGAGAAATAATATCATCAAGGTTCGACTCCTTGTTTGGCCGCTAAAAAATAAAATATATGAATATTCCTCAAATAAATAAAACTTATAATTACTTTGATGATGGTAAAATATCGTTCAGTAGGTTAGAAGAAGTAGAAATAAAAGAGTTAATTCCTTTTAATAAAGCCAGTAAAAAACTTTTAAAAGAGTGGCAAAAAGAGGTTAAACAATGTGATTGGTTATACAGCGAACACACAGACTATTTTGTAAAAGGATACCTTAAAGACACTAAAGAGAATATAGTATTCGTTAGATGTAAGAGAATAAACGGTTGGTTTAGTTTAGGTTGGAATGCAGGAAGATTAGATATTGATGGGAGTTTAATTAAAATTATATGTGATGGAAAATAAAGAAGAATTTAACATAGATGAATACACAAGAAAAGTATTTGATTTAGAGTTTGATGAATCTCCTAATTCAGTTGATTTAAGAAGTTGCTGTAAGGGAGATCAATTAAAATGTAGAGATGGATCTATAATGTATTACAAACAACCCTTACCAAGTGAATACTTTTATGACCATGAAATTAGTTTTGATAAAGAAGGTAAACGATCAGCATCAAGAACTCATTCGGGAAAGACATTAAAAGCTTCAAATAGTGATACAGATATAGTAGAAATAATAAGAAAATGACATACAATAAAAAATTAGTTTTAGATTCTATCGAAGACTATAAATCAAAATCGGCGGAAAAAAAGATTAAAACAAAAGAATTTCTTGAAACTCACCTAAGAATACAAAAAGAAAACAGAGTAAAACAAGACAAACCAACACAATTATTTCTAAGAACAATAAACATATATAACCTATGACAACTCTAAAAACCGCAAGAGAAAAATTTAAAAAAGGAGATAAATACTTCTCAGCAACAGGTAATCTACCAACTACAGAACTAATAGTAGAAGGTAAGATAAGATATGGACTAAATCAGTTAAAATCTATATTTTGTGACACAGGATGTCTTTACGATTATGATACGGATACTTATGCTAAAAAGATTTAGATGATGGATAAAAGAATTTTAAATGAAATAGCCAAAAGATGGTGTAAAGGTATACTAATGGCCAATGACTTAACAGATTCAGAAACAGCTGAGTTGCTAAGTGAAGAGGAGTTGGATTATTTACAACAGAGATCTTTTGAAATAGCTAACTCAATAACTAAAAAACCGCAAGCTTTAGATTTAAATACGCTAATTAAAGAATATTACGATTTCGAATAAATTTAAAAGGTATGAAGAAAATAATATTACATTTATGCGCTGATTTAGGAAGTGATTCTTTATTTTATCAATTAGATTCCGACTATGAAGTTAGAATGATTGGCGAAGAAATAGGAGTTGAAAATTACAAAGGTTCTAATGATATTTACGGTGTAATAGCTAACCCCGTTTGCAAAGAGCTCTCAACCGCCAATGGATTTCACAAAGAAAATGATGTGGAAAAAGGTATGATATTAGTGAATCATTGTTTGAGAATAATATCAGAATGTAAAAATTTAAAATTCTGGCAATTGGAAAATCCTGCTAATGGCCGATTAAAAGAATTCTTAGGAAAACCAAAATTAGTTTATCAGCCTTGGGAATACGGAAGCCCTTGGACAAAGAAAACAGCTCTATGGGGAGAATTTAATATCCCTGATAAAACTTATAGTAAGTGGGAAGATGTACCTAAGAACGATAAAATATACGTAAGACCAGGTAGACCAAAACCAGCATTGGCTTTTCTTCACAAATCAGCTGTAAATTTGATTCCTGAGTTTGAGTGGGCGAAAGATAAGATTAAATGTGACGCAGACATAAGAAGTATGTGCTCACAAGGATTTGCAAAAGCATTTTATGAATTTAATAAATAGAATATGAAAACAGCAGGACAATTATTTTTAGAATGGTATAATAGTTATGTAAATAAAAACGGATGTAGTCCAAGTGATTATGATGTTAATTTTTATTGGTCAGGTGGTAATTTAGAAACCGAAAAACAGCAAATTATTGATGCTTATCAAACATGTTGTAATTGCGAAGGAACGCCTTTTAATGGAGAAGATTATTTCAATGATACTTTTAACACAACAAACAAAGAAACTTTAAAATAAATTGGGATGATAACTAAAGATGAACTGTTACAAGAAATTAAAGAATGGCTTTCTGATAAAAAGCAAGAAGTTGAAGATTATTCAAATGAAGAAGCAATGCAATGGCAAGAAGATGCAGATCAACCAGAAAGTGAATTTTACAAAATATCAAAAATAGAATACGATAAAGTATTGAAACATAAAGGCGATTGCGATACTTTAATTGAGGATTTAGAAGAATTTTTACATAATAAGTAACCAACCCACTAACACCAATAGACATAAAATTTATGATTATGAAAAAAGGAATAATAGAATTTTCAGAAGAGTTGTTGGAAGAAGTTTTAGAAGGAACAAGTGCCTCAAACATTGTAGATAAATTAGAGAAATACTTTAACCCTGTAAAAGACTCACATAAAAAACTAAGAGTATTACACTATCCACAAATACCATGTAAACCGTTTACAGTAGAAGTAAAAGACGAAGAACAAGCTTATTTAGTAAGTGAAGCTTTGGCCAATCAACACCTATTCCTTTTTGAAAATAACTTTATTCCCGATTATGCAAATATTATTTTAGTTCAGATGTTTGATGATGGTGAATGGATTGATTATTATAATTATGAGCATGATATGGAATTTGATGAATATGCACAGAATTTTTTAAATTTAGCGGAAAAAGAATAAAAACAAGGGAACAGTTGTTTATTAAAATAAAAACATTATATTTGTAAAACAATACAAAGCGTAGCGTATGAAAGTAATATACATGGGGACAACTCTCGGACTAATACACGAAATACATCCAGAAACAGCTCAACAAATATTAGCACAAGGAGAAGTGAAAGAAACAGAAGATAATATTAAATATGTTGTAATAAACGAAACATTATGAAAACAGAAATAAAAAGATCAGAACTACAAAAGATTTGGGAAATTTCTTGTAATACTTGGAAAACAAAAATAAAAGATTATGGGAGTAAAGATCCATTCAGTGAAACAATAAAATTCACAGAGAAAGAAATTAATGAAATGATTAAGGCTTGTACAGATGTTCAATTGCCTGTGGTTAAAGAGATATTTGATGTTCGTGATAGCTGGGAATATATTAAAAGTTTTGAAGACGTAATAAAATATTTAGGAGAAGAAGACGAATATGTAATCGAATATAAAAAACTGATAAAAGCTAATATAACTTCTAAATCTTTATCATTTCAAATGCTTATTTGTTGGGTTAAATCTCTTAATGAAAGACATGTATTAGATTGGTCAGACTCTAAGGAGTATAAATACTGCATTTGGTGGTATATGAATCCTTTTCGTGTCGTCGGCGTGTGCCATGGCTGCGAGAGTTCGCGTGTCCCTTCCGCTCTTTGCTTCAAGAAACGTGAAATTGCAATTTATGCCCACCAAAACAAAGAGTTTTTTAGTTTATATGAAAATTATATGAAATAGAAAAATAGGATGTATTTATCAATTGGTCATTCCTCTCCTTTTCGTATCAACAACGTGAACAATAACTACGAGAATTCGAATGTCCCATCCACCCTACTGCTTTTTAAATAATATAGAATATATCCCTACCAACAAGGTAAAAAATAAAACTAACGCTCGGCTCCCTAGTAAATAGATTGAACAGGAGCCTCTTGAAGCAAAATAAATGAAGAGAAAAGGATTTTTATACGAGAGTATAATTGAAATAAACAATTTAAAATTAGCAGATAAAAATGCCAGATTAGGTAAATTAAAACAATATGGTGTTCAAAAACATATATTAAGAGAAGATGAGAATCTAAAAGAGTTGAATGAATTACTACAACATAGGAAATACAGAACATCTAATTATAGTAAATTTGAAATATTTGAGCCAAAGCACAGAGTAATAGCAAGATTACCTTATTATCCAGATCGTATCATGCACTGGGCAATACTGTTAAAAACCAAAGAAATTTTTGTAAATAGTTTTATAAGTAATACGTACAGTGGTATTAAAGGTAGAGGTGTACATAAAGCCTCTTATGATTTAAGAAAATCCTTGCAAGACGAAGAATGTAATAAATACTGTCTGAAGTTGGATGTGAAAAAGTTCTATGAAAATATAGATCATAATATATTAAAAGGACTTTTAAGAAAAAAGTTTAAGGATAGAGAATTGTTAACAGTCTTTGATGAAATAATAGATTCTAATGGGGTTGGGTTGCCTTTAGGATCGTTAATTAGTCAATATTTTGCAAATTTTTACTTATGTTACTTGGATCACTATATAAAAGAAAATTTAAATGTTAAGCATTATTTTAGGTATATGGATGACCTTGTGATTTTATCGAATAACAAAAAGGAATTGCATTATATTTTATCTAAAATAAGATTATATCTAAAGACACTAGGACTTGAAATAAAAAATACATACCAAGTATTTCCGGTTGAAAAAAGAGGTATCGATTTTGTAGGTTATGTCCACAGAAAGAATTACATATTAATAAGAAAAAGTATTAAAGAGAATTATAAAAAGAGTAAAAACAAAAAAGATTGGAATAGTTGGTTAATTCATTCCAATTCTGTAAATTTAAAAAACAAATATGAAAACAATTAACATTAATGGCTCAGAGTATACTGTAGAACAGTTGAGTAAAATTTTAGAAGAAGCTAAGAAAAAATCCCCAATGGATGAAGTTTATAAATACCATAACACAACAGAGGATCAATTTGAAAAAGACTATTTTAATATTCCCTTGCATTTAAAGTATTATCAAAAAGAAGTAATGATAGTTGCTTTTTATAATAAAGGTTGGAAACCAAATATGAAAGATAAAAACGAGCGTAAATATTATAATTGGTACTATAATGATCCTTTTCGTTTCCACAGCGTGTTCGATCTCTACGTTTATTCGGATGTCCCGTCCGCTCTTTTGCTTCAAAAAGAAGAGTACGGAAAAGAAATAGCTGAGAAATTTAAAAAAGAAATAGAGCAATCAAGATTAACAATGTAATTAAAATATAAAAACATGAAAAATAATATAATAGGTCAAGAGATTCTAATAACAGAAGTAAATAAAATATTCAGTATCTTTAAAGCATCTGAATGTAGTATAAGACCTCACTTTATTTTAACTGGAGCTAGTGGAAGTGGAAAATCTTTTACAATAGCTAATCTTACTAAGGAACACGATTTAGGTTTTTTAGAAATAAATGCTGCTCAACTTACTAAAGAAGGTACGTCTGGTAATTCTTTGTCAAAAGCATTGTCTCCATTAGGACAATTTGGAAACAAACCTACAATTGTATTTGTAGATGAGTTTGATAAACTTTTTATTTCAGGTAATTCTAATGACAGTTCCGCCCATGAAACTACAACAGGAGTACAAAATGAATTTTTAAAAGTTTTAGAATCAGATACAGCCTCGGTTTTTGGAGATTATGGGAAATACGTGAATGTATCTATTAAAAATTGTTTATTTGTTTTTGCGGGGGCGTTTAATGGAGAAGAAGATATTAGCTTAGACAGACTTCGCGAAATAGGTTTAAAAACAGAATTCTTAGGTAGAGTAGGCCTAGTTTATAATACAAAACCTCTAACACTGGAAGATTTATATAACATAATTGATAATCATAAATTATTAAAAATGTACCTAAATTTGTTTGAGGAAGTAGATAGGGAAAAAGTTATTTATGAATTAAAATCTCATATAGCTAAGAATTATGAAATGAACACTTTAGGAGCTAGGCTAATAACCACATTAATACACCAATATTTTATTAAAGGCGGTAAACTTGATGATGCGGGTGTAAAAGAAGTAAGTTTTCAATCAAAATTAACATTATAAATATGAATCAAACATTTAAAAGAATCAACGAAGAAAGAGTCTTATTCTTCGATTTAGAAGTTGCGAGAAAATCAAAGGAGTTAGAGGTAGACTCTAAAGAATTTGAACTATATCAAAAGAAAATCAGAAACAAAGAAACTGAGGAGTTATTACCAGATTTAGAAGTGGTAGAAGAGTATAGAAAAAAGGCCGCTTTAAAAATGTGCTACACAAAAATAGTTTCTATAGGTGTTGGTTTTATAAAGGGCGAAGAACTACATATCAAAGCATTAGAAGGAACAGAAGAAGAACTTATAGAACAGTTTTGTAAAATAGCTAATAGTTTTGACTATGTTTGTGGGGTAAATATTTTAGGATATGACTTACCAATAACTGTAAACAATGGAATGAAGTACTTTGATATGACGGAAATTCTTTCAGATCGTTTTATTACATCAGGGAAAAAGCCCTGGAATTTGGATAGAGTGTTGGATCTTATGGACATATTTAAGGGCACTCACTATTCTAACAGCTCTTTAGACGAATTATGTTTTCATTTCGGTATAGAGTCTCCAAAATCAGATTTAGATGGCTCCAAAGTATCAGAAGAGTATTGGACTAATGGTGTTGTAAAAATAAACAAATATGTAAAACAAGATGTCTTAGCTAGTGTTAATTTATTTAAGAAAATGCGTTTTGAAAAAGTATTTGAAGATTTTATTGATAAGAATGGCAATGATAATTTTGAAATTAAGAAAAATGCAATATCTAAACTATATGATAACAGCAATTTTCCTAAAGAACTAAAAGAAGAGTTTATTAAGTCTTTAGTTAATTTAACAGATGAAGATAGAGAAAATTCTAAAAAGATAATCTTAGCTCACTATCAGAAAAAAGGAGATAAAGTTGCAATAAAAAAAGAAAAGGAAAAAGAAGTTAATGATTTTATAAATTCAATTTAATGATAGTTTTACCAGGTCAGTATACAGAAGAAATTTGGAAAAGAGGTGGTTCAGTACCACAACATGAAAAATACATAGGAAAATATTATACCAGTTGGTCTAGTATAGAATCTTTTAATGATAAGTCAGGTTTTAATACAGGGTTATTAGGAGAATTTGAGTACATTTTAAACAAATTTTCTGGTATTAAGTTTCCAGATCTTGGGTGGGGGCAGTATGGTAGTGAAACAGAGGCTTATATTACATTAAGAGATAGGGAAGATTTATCAGATATTGACGAGAAAGTACAACAAGAATTTAAGGAGGCATTGATTAACTTCTCTGATAAAGAAAAAAAGTTATTAGATCAAATACAACCTCTAGGAGTTTTCCAAACCGAAATATGTTATTATATAGAAGAGATTGATATAATATTACTTGGTTATGTAGATGATCACTCTCCTATTGTAGATGGAAAAATTAAAATGTTACGTGATTATAAAACTAAATCAGAATCTTCTAAAAAAGATTTACATGACCCAAAAAAGCATCAAATTGAGGGTTATGTGTTGGGGTTTAATCAGAAGGGCTATGAAGTAGAGAATGCAGAATATTGTATAATTGAACGTAATGGTGGTAGAGAGTGTATGCAAGGAGGAGGAAGAGAATCTTTATCAGTTGGTGATAGAATTTGGTATGAGAAATACAATTGGGACGAGGCTAGATTAAAAGTTACACACCAAATGATAATTGATACTGCTAAAAGAATTTCATCTTTATATTCTACATATAAAAAATACTTTACCTAATCTTTGTTTAATTAAAATAATAGTTGTAATTTTGTAACTGTTTCAAGGAAGATTTGTTTTTTATTTCTTTTTCCGCGAAATTTAATAAAAATATAGAATTATGCAGAAAGAAACTATAATAATTGACACCATATCTTTAAAGGAAGACACTCTTTTCGGCGAAATAAATCAAGTTATTAGTTATCTAAATAGTATAAAGTCTCGGTATAAAAATGGAGAAAGTATTTATTTAAATCAAGAGTGGTCTGGCTATGAAGACAATTATTTTGAAATTGTAGTTGAGAGACAAGAAACTGATGAAGAGTGTTTAGCGAGAGAAGAAGAAGCCGAACGTGAAAAAAGACGGGGAGAAAAAAGAAAGGAAGCCGAAGAATGTAAAAGAAAAAAGGGTATTCAACAAAAGATAGATGAATTAAAGAAACAATTATGAAAGGAATATTTGTAAACTTCAATTTAGAAAACGAAGATTGGACAGACGAAGAATACGAAAATCAAGAAGATAGAGAAATATTTATCCCTATTGCAATTTTGAGAGATTACATCGGAGAAGCTCTTAATCTGGATAGAAAAGAAAGTGTAGATAATATTTGGCAAATAAAAGAAGTACAATGACAACATACAAAATTATAAAAAGTCCTCCATATGATAAAGATGCTCCTAATACTTATTGGATTAAAAGAGAATTTAAACTGTTTGGTTTTACTTTTTCTTGCGGAGTAATAGGTGATTATAAAATGGATGACGACTACGGATATATGGGGCAAATGCCTTTCTTTGACAGAGAGTCAGCCGAAAAAAGATTAGAAATTTTAAAACAATAAAATATGTATAGTCAGGATGGAGCTTTAGTGCTTAAAGACGGAGTTGTATTATCTACAGTTGAAATAGTAGATTTGTTAAACAGGTTACAGAAAGTATCAGATAAGTGGGATAAATTAGATGAAGAAATTAGTAAATTTTATAATGAGCCGACCTATGATGCTGAAAATGACTGTGAATTTGAAGAGGAAGGAGATTTAATAGGAATTGGAGAGCTTGCTGCTGAATATTTCGGGTATTTATAAACTTAAAAACAAATAAAATGAAAATAATTGAAACACACTATTACAACAATTCAGATCATGATGACGCTTCAAGTGTAGAAATAGAATTGATAACAGATGAAGGAGTACATAATTTATCTCTGGGAGAATCTGAACCTGAAGATAACTATCTGTTTAGAGATTTAAATGATGTTTATTTTATATCTGATTTAATTCAGAAAGCTTATGAAGCGGGAAAAAGAGGAGAAGAATTTGAATATGAATTAATAGAAGATAAAGATAATGAATAAAACATTTGAAAAACAAAGTACGATTAGTTTAGATTCAAGTCATCATTTGACAAGTGACGGAGATAATGGGATAGTTTTAACTTTTCATGAAATAAGAGAGCGAGAAAAATTAGAAACAAAGAACGGTAAAAAAGTAAAGTCAGGTAAGACAGAAGAGTATTTATATGAAGGAAAACTTTATTTTACGAGAATTTGTCAGGCATTAACCTATTTCGTAGATAAAACTCAAAATGAATCAAAAACATTAGAAGAGTTATTAGAAAAAGTAGATTATAATACTAAACTTTTAGAGAGTCTAGACAGAGAATTTAAGCAGTTTGATTAAAATTAAGTAGTTTGTATAAGTAGTATTATATTCTTATATTTGCATTCAAGACAGTGGATAGTTTTCTGCTGTCTTTTTTATTCGCCGAAATTTAAAAATTATAAATAAATGAGTATTTTCGAAAAAACATTACATATTGATCCAAAATATCAATATTTAGAAAAGTATGTAAACATTATGTATAGAGGATTTTGGACACCCGCTAAATATGAAAAATTAATTAAAGAAGTAGATGCACCTTATTTCTTTAATATTTTACCCAAATTAGATCAAGAAGTTATCTCCAGATGCATTTTAGCAGTTTCTTTGGTGGAAGATAAAGTTAAGACTTACTGGAGTACACTGGCCTTAGATATACCCCAAACTATAGTAGGAGATGTTGGGGGTCTTTTTGGGCAGAGTGAAGTGACTCATCGACGTTCTTATCATGCGTTAGCTAATGCTTTGAATATAAATACAGATGATGTTCTTAAACATGATGCTTTAAAAGGCAGAATAGATTATTTAGCAAAATATTTAGAAAATGATCCTAAAATAATAGGTAAAAAAAGAATATTAAAAAAATTAGTATTATTTACTTCTCTCGTAGAAAGGTGCAGTCTTTTTACTCAATTTTATATCCTTATGTCTTATGCAATGAATAATAAAGGACTTAAGACTATTTCTGCCTTACAAGAATCCACAGCTAAAGAGGAAGACATACACTATAAATTCGGTATAGACATTATTAATGAAATCAAAAACGAACTTCCACAAATCTGGGATGAGTATTTAGTGGAATTAATTACCGATAATATAAATATTGCCTACACAGCAGAATTGAATCTAATAGATTGGTTTTTTGAAAATGGTACTCCTGAACACTTAACAAAAATAGAAGTTGTTAATTTTTTAAATTATAATTTTGCTATAGTGGCAAAAGACTTGAATTTAGATTTAGATTTTAAAGTAGATGATAAAATATACGAAAGTAAAAATGCTTGGTTTAAAAGAAAAGTGTTTATAACAACAGAACCAGATTTTTTTGATAATGCTGTAGGAGGATATGCCTCTGACGACGAAGAAACAGAAATAACAGATATAGAATGGAATTAAAATTTTTACAAAAACCTCAGTTAGAATTTCTTAAAGATGGTTACTTAGAGCCAGGTGAAACAGCAAATGAACGGTTCTCAGCTATTATTAAAAGAGTTAAACACTATGAACCTCTTTATTCAGAAGGACTAGCAGAGAGACTTTCTTACATGATTGAAAAGAATATATTAAGTTTATCCACACCAGCAATAGCTAACTTTGGGCGAGAAAAAAAAGATACAGCAAATACCACTAATCTCCCAGCATCATGTAATATAATTACAGTGGGAGACTCTATATCAGACATATATAATTCCATTGCACAAGTAGCCATGCTTTCTAAATTAGGCGCAGGAGTAGGCTCTGATTTTCAAATGGTGGCACAAAAAGATACAAAACTTAGAGAAGGGTTTTATTCTAATTCAAAACTAGATTGGATAGAAGATTCTGTGAGAACGGCTCAAAAAGTTAGTCAATCCAGTACCCGAAGAGGTTATAATACTCCTTTTATATCTATAGATGATAATGATTTTGAAGAGTTATTAAAAAGAGTTGATAAAACAAACCCAGATAAAAATGATCCTTTAGTAAACAACACTATAGGTATTATTTTACCTGAAGGATTTTGGGAAAGACTTAGAAATAAAGATGAAAAATTACAAGATAGGTGGCTGAAAGTTTTAAAATTCAGACAAAAAGTTGGTAAGATTTATCTAGGTGATGTAGAGAACATGAATAAAAACAGTTCTCCTGTGTATAAAAAATTGGGTTTAAAAGTAGCTACAACTAATATTTGCACAGAATTTTTACAGCCTTTATTTACAGACATGACTTCCGTTTGTGTGATATCCGCTTTAAATTTGATATATTGGGATGAAATTAAGGAAAACCCGCAAATGATTAAGGATGCTTTCATGTTCTTAGATATTTTAAATGAGGAGTATATACTTTTAAGTAAAGGAGTACCTTTCTTAGAGAAAGCTAGAAAAGCTGCAAAAAACAAGAGAGATGTAGGATTAGGTACATTAGGTTTTCACGAACTCTTACAACTTAAAAATTATAGTTTTGGAGATATCTACAGTAGAAAATTAAATAAGGAAATATACTCTACAATTAGAAAGTACGGAGAAGAGATTACTTACGAAATGGGAGGTAAGTTAGGTTCTCCCCAATTAGCAAAAGAAGCAGGTATGCAACGTAGAAACTGTTCTCTTATGATGATTGCTCCAAATAAGTCGACTTCTTTTATTTCTGGTGCAACTTCCTTAGGAATTGAGCCTTTTATGAGTAATGTGTTTGTAAAGACATTGGCTAAAATACAATATGTTTTTAAAAACCCGCACTTAGAAAAATTATTAGAGAGAAAAGACAAAAACACAAAGGAGGTTTGGGAGAGTATTGAAGATAATAATGGATCAGTGCAACATTTAGAATTTTTAGAAGATTTTGAAAAAGATATTTTTAAAACCTTTTCTGAAATATCTCCGAAAGATATAATTGATTTGGCAGCCGACAGACAAGAATTTATAGATATGGGGCAAAGTCTAAATCTAGTCTTTAGAAAGAACTATACAATTAAAGACTTACACGAGATTCATAAATATGCTTTTGAAAAAGGATTAAAAACTCTGTATTACGCTTACCCTTCAGCACATGCTTCTTTAGAAAAAGAGGGAGAGAAATGGGACACTTGTTCTATGTGTGCAGATTAAACCAACCAAATCCCCCAATAAAACGGGGGATTTTTTATTTTATATAAAGTTTTTACAAAAAAGCTTGCGGGTTAAATAAATTAATTGTAAGTTTGCAATAATAAAAATAAGAAATATGAAAATAATAGTTTTACATGATTATGGAAACAGTAAAGAAATAACCATCTTTGTTGATAATATTTGCACATTAAAAGAAAGTAATAATGGGACTTATGTAAGCATGGCATCTGGTGAAACAGATTTTGTATCTGAAAATAAGAGTTATATAATTAAAGAAATAAAAAACTTTGCTGTTAACTTAGATACATTTTAAATGACAGATCAAGAACAACGAAAAGCAAATATCACTTTCATTAAAACAGTTTTTGTAACATTAATCATATTAGGAATTATAATTTGGCGCATAAATACAGTAAAATAACGAAAGAATCTGTTTTAAATTTATTTTTGCGCGAAAAACAAGTAATAAACAGAAATTATATAGCAAAACAATTAAACTGTTCTGTATATAGTGTAAGAATAGCCTTAGAGCAATTAAAAGACGATAATAAAATTAAATTAAGTAATCATGGATATATTAAAAACAATTAAATATTACAATAATCGGCCTGTATTAGTTTTACAAAAACATGAAGTAGCTGATTTTTATCAAATACTCGTAGATATCGAAATACAAGATATTGATTTAGATCATATCGCAGAATCTTTCAGAGGTTGTGATGCTTGTATGGTTGGTCATAAATCTACATGTTATTGCGACGAATCAGTTGCAAAAGCCTATGATGTTGTAGAGCGAATTATCGAGGATTATAAAATAAAAGATTCGCAATTATTTTATGTTCCAGCTAAAGATTTAAAAGATGCTCCTTTCGAATGGAGAGAAAACAAAGGTCTTGTTGATAAAATTAAAGGAAATAAAGATGTTCTTAATGGACTGATTGATATTGTTGCCGAAAATAAGAGCTTGATTAAGCAACAAGAAAAACAATTGTCTGACAACAAAGAAGAAATTCGTAAAATGGATGCTATCGTAGAGAACAGAAAAGCACTAACAGAAATAGTAATTAAAGATTACGATAAACTTACTTATGATATTAAGGAACTAGAGTCACAAAAGAATTTAATTATTGTTGGATCAGAGGTTAAAATTGAATACTCAGAGTATGAAAAACTACTAAAACGGGATGAAATACTCTCTGCTTTGGAAATTGGTGGAGTTGATAATTGGGAATGGTATGATGAATCACTTAAAGGTATAAATGATGAAGAATAATACAAGAGAATTAAGTGAATTAGGTCAAGAGATAAGTTATGGTAAAACAGTTTTACATCAGATAGCTATAGAACTAGGGCTGTTGAAAAATGATAATTTTAGTTTCCAATACGATTTTTATGAGAGGAGAGACAGTTACGTAATTGATTCTCCGCAGAATGACTTTATAATTTCTGTTCCCAAAAATACAGCCGATTTAGAGAGGTTTCCATTCAGAGTAGTAAAGAAATTAAAAGAACACGGATTTGATATTGGTAATTTAACATTATAAAAAAATGAAATACAACGAATTAGAACCATTAGTTATTCAATGGGCAAAAGATAAATGATATTTACAGAAGAGGATTTAGAAATAGAAGAGTGGAAAGATCTAATTGGTTATGATTATAACTACCAAATTTCAAATATGGGTAGATTTAAAATATTAACGGCTTTCCATAAAAGTAAAATTGGATCGATAACAACAGGTTTCTTTGATGTTAAAGGGTATTTAAGAGTTTCTGTAAAAATGAACGGTCGTTCTCTGACTAAAAAGGTACACAGACTTGTTGCCGAGTATTTTGATGAGGACTTTTTAGAAAATTTAACTGTTAACCACAAAGACTTTGATAAAACTAATAATAAGAAAACAAATTTAGAAATGATGTCTTCCGCCGAAAATGCTATTGACTTCATAACAAAAATTAAAAAGTTTCAAACTTATAGTCAAGTCATAGGTGTGTGTTACCATAAACAAATTAATAAATGGGTGGCTAGAATAAATTTAAATGGGAGTAGGAAAAGTATTGGGGTTTTTAATACAAAAACAGAAGCTGAAGAAGCTATTAAAAATTTTGAAAATTATAGTATAAAAGAAGGTAAGGGTGTAAGTAATAAAAATAAAAGAAAATACTCTAAAGAAGATTTAAATAATATAAAAAGTTGTATTGAAGATATAGGTTTTACAAAAACAAGAATATTATTTAGTATTGGAACTAGTACATTAAAATTAATAGAAAATGATAAATATTTTGACGAAAGAAATTAATAATTTAAGAGATATTTGTTATAAGGCCTCTTTCGACGCAGGGTGGCACACAAACTTAGAAACAGGAGAATTATTAGAAAGAAACAAGGCTGAAATGCTATGTTTAATTCATAGTGAAATTTCAGAAGCTATGGAAGGTGAAAGAAAGGGATTAGTGGACGATCATTTACCTGATAGACCGATGGCCGAAGTGGAATTAGCGGATGCTGTTATTCGAATTATGGATTATGCAGGAAGATGGGGATATGATATTGGAGGAGCGCTTGTAGCAAAAATGGACTACAATAAAAATCGTAAAGATCATAAACTAGAGAATAGGATTAAAGATGGCGGTAAAAAGTTTTAATAAAAAGTGGAGAGTTAGGAATAAAACAATATATGTTTACACTAGAGAAATACAAAAAGAAGTGTTTGATACTTATGGAGCGGAAGTTCCTTTTTTACATGGTTTATTACCCAAAGGAAAATTTTTATAACTCTCCACTTTACTTTGAAATGTATCACCCTAATTTAGAAATTGAGAAATAAATAAAAGAATTATGATTTATAAAATAACAAAAATAGCCGATGTGGAAAATCCATATCACGAGAATTCCGACTTTGGATTTAGCAAACCGTTTCATTTAGGAGAATACACAAAAGAGCCAGAAGTAGGAGAAAGATTTAATTTATATCCTATTGATTTTCAGAACAGAGGTATTTCAACATCCCCTGTTGCTGAGATAATTGATGAAAAGACTTTTAAAACACTTAATTCAGTGTATACTTATGAACCTTATTTAGAAGAGCTATGAAAGAGGTAAGAATAAACCCAGAGTACGTAACACATATTAAGATTACACCAGCTGTTAATAGCGGTTTTGTGTGGCGAGATAAAGTAGAGAAAAGAGGCTTATTTGGCCGAGATAAAAGTATACAAGAAGGGTATTACAGTAAATTTGGCTATAGATTAGATGTTGAAAATTGGAAATATCTTAATATTATTGATAATGTTGTTTGGTATCAGCCTTTTTTAGAAGTTTTTTGCGGCGAAACTTTAGTCTATAGTGCCCACTACGAAACGACAGAAGAAATTAGAGAACTTTGTCAAAGAGAGTTTCCATATATAAATGTTATTTTATCATGAGTTACACAGAACTACACACAGGTAAATTAAGACCTCTTGTAATTGAGATGTCAATAGAAGAATTCATAAATTGGGTAGAGACCAAAGAAGGTTTTGAAATCGAGGATTTAGAATATCTCTTAGAAGAAGAGTATCAATTCTTCCAAGTTAGAGATAAAAATAAGGAGTATAAGAAATCTATGTACATTAAATATGTTTACAATAAGGGCGCTTTATATGAAGTTATAGAACACTCTGGAGAAAGAGAAGTAGATTTCCTTGATATCACAACTAAAAATGAAGATGGTACTGTGAGTTTCACTTATTTGTTTTATAATGGAGGAACTTGTTTTTCAGAGCTTTTAGAAGAGGGACTGGATAAAATAGAAAAGCAATGAGTTATATAAATTATGAAGTAATGACTTCAAAGCATTTATCTCTTTATGAACTAGGAGTATTACAGCTCATCAAGCAAAACAGAATAGAGGATTTAAGCACAGAAATTGAGTTTTCGGTAACCAACACTGAAATTATAAAGAAATGGTCTGAGGTTGGCTATATTGAAGTAATTAAAGGTAAAAAAGATCAATCATTATATCAAAAACTCCGTACAACAAAATTAGGTAATGATATTTTAGATGATGTTGGCACTCCTGAGGTAACAGAAGAACAATTAAGAATGAGGGACTATTTAATAGAGATGTATCTAAATCATGAAGATACTGAGCGGGTAATAGGTAATAAAAAATCTATTGCGTCTTACATAAGTATATTGCAACATCATCTTGGGATTAGTATTTATCAGTTTTTTTATCTTTGTGAATACTTTTTGGCGGAATACCCCTATACAAAAAAATTGGAGAACCTCTTTTGGGATAAGAACAAGCACAGGTATAAAGAATTCAAAAATAACATTCAAGATGCTACTATTTACCAATTTTATGAGCAACATCAAAAAGATATTGAAAATTATTGGAGACAAAAAATTAAAACATAATAATAAATGATTAGATCCTCGAAAGAAACCACGAAAGAAACTTTTAAAAATATCAAAGATGGTCAATCGGGAGTTTATAAACCGTTAAAGACTAGATTCGCACATTTAAATGATATATGTCACGGAGGATTAACTAAGCAAAAAATTTACTCACTTGGCGCATTATCAAGCTTCGGTAAAAGCCATGTACTCAGACAAATAGAGGCCGACATATTTGATGAGAAACTAAATCCAGGAGCAAAAGAAACAGTTGTTTTATGTAAAGTGGATTGGGAGATGAATAAAGAGGAAATGGTTCTGGCCAGAGTTCATGAAAAAACTGGAAAACCATATGACTACTTAATGTTTGAGACTCCAGATGAAGAAACTAAAAAAGCTTTTAATGAAGTTTATTTAGAATTAGAATCTGATCATATTTTTGAAACTTTTGACACTTATAAACCTGATAAATTTTATGAGGATGTTAGAGCTTTCACAGATCAACATCAGGATAAAAAACAAATTGTTTTAACTATTGATAATATAAATTTAGTGGACACTGAGAATTCAGATGAATCTAAAGCAATTGCTCGGTTAATTACTCACATTATTAAATTAAAAAGAGAGGTCAAAAACTTAACTGTACTGATCCTTTGTCAATTAAATCGCGATCTCAAGGAAAGGCTTTTAAATCCAAAAGAACATTTTCCACGAACAACCGATTTCTATTATAGTTCTAAAATAGAGCACGCTTCAGATGTACAGATAGTTTTACACAATCCTTTCTTACTTGGTATAGATGAGTATGGAGCAGTTAATACAGAACGATACGCTTATTTAGATAAATATTTGGTTCCTAAAAATAAGTACTCCTGTTTTAAAACGCAGGGATTAGTATTCTTCCATTATGTTAAAGTACGTCTTAAAAACGGATTGAAGGATTTTAGGGATTTATATATTGAAGAAGTGTATAAACCAGACGAAGCTAAAGATAACACACCGAAACCAAGTTTTTCTACAACTACATTACCATCATTCAATACTGTTGATTTCACTGTAGAGAAGCCGTTACCTCAGATTTCACTTAATGATGCTTTTGGAGTTTCTAATAAAGATGATTCAAATTCTCCTTTTTAAACTTTTTTCGCGCGAAAACAAACTAAAAAATAAAACTATGAAAAAATTACTATTACTAATAACACTACTTTCAGTACTATCTTGTAAAAAAGCAGTTACACTCGAAGAAAGTAAGATTGACATTCAAAAAGAAAAAGTAATCAGGATCAATGGCAGGGAATGGTATTTGACAACTGCCTCTGATGGACATGAGTATATTGATAATTCAGGTTATCATGATTATATGTGCATGCATTATGTAGACTGTAAAAAATGTGCTAAAAATTAAATACAGACAATTAAAATAAAACATTATGTACACACTAACAAACGAAGAACTAGAGCAGTTTCTAATAGAAACAGATTCCTTTTATGATTGCCCAGATGAAGATTCTAAACAAAGAATGAGGGATTCATATAGAAAGGTAGAAGCAGAAAGTAATCAGCAGATAGTTGAAGCTGGAGGTTTTACAAAATGGTATGAGAGTGGGAGAGGTAGATTATTAAGTATCTAAGATTAAAACTATGAGTCCAGAAGATAAAAAAGCTATGTTAGCAAGAAAAACAACTTTCATTAAAAATATGCCTAGATATACTTCTTGTAAATCAGCATATAAGAAAGGGTTTCAAGATGCATTAGAATATTATAGTAACAAAGTAAATGATAATGTAAAATGAAATACATACAACTAAAAACAAAAGAACAGTTTAAAGAAACAATGACTCAGTATAACAGTAAATGGAAGTTATATATGTGGGATTATTTTAAAGAGAATACATGTTATATTCCAGATGAAAATTGTTTTATAAGTTTAGATAAAGCTATTCCACTTTTCGGGAATTAAATTGATTATTACATATTTTTAGTTTAACTGTGTTTTTATTTCTTTTCCGCCGAAATTAAGGCTTACTCTAAAATTAAGTTGTTTGGTGAATGGGTATTATTTTTGTATATTTACAGCTTTAAAATACGAAATACGCAGATTTTATCCTTCACCTCTAAAATCGTCTAAAATAATAAGATAATCTCTTAGCAATAAAGACTAATAGAATGAGAAGTGTGAAGGCTCCTTATCTATTAGTCTTTTGCGTTAGGAGATTTTTGTATTTTTAAATAGGCGGTACAGAAGTGTATCACATCCTAGAGAGCGAAAGTTAGTATAGGATCAGAAGTCGGGTTGTAATTCTCAAATAGAGAATGAGTTGTCCCCGATAGCCGAAAAAATTGCTTATATATAAGTTAGTGGGTACATTTAGACAAGATACGATGAAATGGGTAAATCTTGCAGTACGTTAGGTGAACGAGGAAATAATACACCCTCAACGAACGGCACTTAGCTAAAGTTATAAGTTAAAATCGCCACTAAGTGATTGGATGGTCAAGGGACGTAAAAGTTCTTAAAGGGGATTCTTATGCTCGAAAATTACTTTATTAATTGTATTATTATTTACTTCTTGTGCTTTACTTTTTTGGCGGAATAATTAAAATAACTGTTTTTGACATTCTTTACCTACAGAGTTTCCGCCGCTATAATTAATAGCACATATTTATTTAACAGTTTTGCCAATCTTCGCGCGTAAAAGAGTAAAGAACAGTTGAAAAAAGAAACGGAAGTTAATATAAAGTCACTGTTAGAAGCCCTAATTATACCCAATTTAAAAATAATTTCAAATTTAATTAGGATATATAAAAATAATGATTACATTTGTAAAATAAAATAATAAAAATATGAAAGAAAGATTAATAAATTTTAAAACAGCAAAATTAGCTGATAAGAAAGGTTCTGGTAAAATTCACTTTATATCTCACGATAATTTTTCGTTTATTAGAGGTGAAAAAGAATATAAAAGGCCATCTCAATCCTTGCTTCAAAAATGGCTCAGAGATGAATTTAATATTATAGTTGAGGCTATCTCTCATTACGACTCCACACAATTACCCCTTTCAAAAACAAATATAGTAAAACCTATTGGATGGTTTGCTTGGAATTATTATGATAATAATTTTTCACCAGAACAAGCACCTAAGTTCAGTACTTATGAAAAAGCACTGGAGTTCGGATTACAAGAAGGATTGAAATTAATTCAGACAAAAGAAAATTAAAACATCGATTATGAAAAATAAAATAATAACATATAAACAAAAAGGGAAAACAATCTGTGGTCAATATTTAGCTCAAATTGATATTGGCGAAGACTCTCAAATTATTATTGTATCCAATAAATTAAAGGACAGAAACATTCTTTTCACTGAGATTAAAAATACTGTTAAGAAACTAATCTAATTTGCCGCAAAAAAGATTAAAACAGTAGAAAATAATCAACAAAAAGCTTGTAGGAATCAAAAGTAATACTTAGATTTGCTGAAATAAAACTAATAAATGGAAACAATAGAAGAAAAACTCAGAATCTATTGGGAGCGCCGAAAAAACTGTGAAAAAGGAAAACATAAATTAAAAGACAACAGTTTCGGTATTACTTGGTGTGTGACTTGCGGATATTTATCTAATAAACCTGCTCCCATAACAGCATTTAAAAACAGTAATCTATTACAACCTGAGGATCAATTAATTTGGCCAAATAAAATAATATGAAAGAAATTTGTAAACTAGCGCACGAAAAAGGATTTAAAGCAAAAGCATTAAGTACTGATTGGACTCTTAAAGATTATAATGGTAAAAACTCTGGTTTTAAGATAAGTGACACATGTGATTATCTATTACTTTGTGAGATTCAGAAGTGGATAGCAGATGAGTTTGAAATTTATATTCAAGTTTTCTATCATAAAAGTAGTAAATTCGAAGTAATGGTAGTTAATTCTTCTGATAATGTGATAAGTACAGAGTTATTTGGAGAAATGTTTATCAGTTATGAAGAAGCTTTAATGGCGGGGATAAAACAAACATTAGAAAATGACACAAAATAACACTTTCTTACAAGACTCCAAAGAACACGAAGCAAACTTCAATATAAACAAAAATATTTATTGCAATGAAATACGAACTACAAGATAGATATCCAGGATGTCCAGATTATTTCAAAAAAGGAACAGTTTTAATTAGGTACTCACCTATTTTTGGATTTAGTTATTATTCCGATATTTATGATAATTTTAGAATCGCCTCGAAAATAGTAGAAAACGAGCCACTTTGGTTTAAAAATTTAGAATAATATGGATACAGGAGCATATATGCAAAACCAAATGGATAATCAAATCGAGGCAGGAATAAGAATGAAAGATGCTTTTGATGAGTGGATTTTTGAAGCTTGTAATTATAAAGCGATCAACAGTAGAAAAGATGTACACGACTTATTTCCAATAGTAGATTTAACAGATGCTAAACTATCATTTTTAGATGGTATGTCGGCGGAAGAATATTCAAAAACAAATTTAAAATTATGCCAAGAACAGACATAGATTTCAGCAAACATATTTTATATGAAACACACTACACTAATCCTATCACAGGACATAATCTAGATGTGTGGGAATTAAAAGTACCAAATACAATGTGGTATAGAGTTATTTTCATTAATTCTTGCGGTGTTTTAACAATTGATGGCGATTATGGCCGTTTTAGTTTTTCTAGAGAATTTCATCCATCGAAGGAAGGTCGGGTAAGTGATGGGTATTGGCTAGAAAAGATGAGAAGAGATAATTCTTTAACTTATGATGAATATGATTCAGAGGCCACGGAAAAAGAAATACAAGAATTAATTGATACAGGACTCCAAGAATATGGTTATGAAGGAGAGGATTTAAAAAAGTTAAAAAGGCAGTTAACCGATTTATTAGATTATGTTGACGATAAAATAGCATATCAGTATCATGCTTTTAGAGGAGACATAGATTGAGAATATGAAATGATTCCTTATTGTAAACAACAAAATATTCAATTAGACATTTGTTTTGATGCATTTGATTGGATTTGCCAAAAAATGAAAGAAGATGAAAACAAAACTGCTTAGAAAAATACGTAAAAGATACGAGATAAATTACTATCCTAATGGTTATGATTTTGGAAGTGGGTATGATACTAATACAGAATGTGTAGCATTAATAGATACAGGATTTTGGACTTTTAAAGCGAGTCCTATTATACACAGAGTATTTCTTGTTGGAGGAACCAGTAAAGAATATGGTTTTAAAGAATGTTTAAACCAATTAAATAATATCATAATAAATAAATATGACTACTATGGAACTCGCCGCAATAAAAAACTAGAAAAGAAAGAGGAAAAGCTATGGCACGTTATAAAGTAACAACAGAACTAAAAACACCTCTCTGGAAGAAACTGCTTAGATGGATGAGGATGTATCCTAAAATGGAAACTTTTGAACTTATATTTCATGATGCTTGGGTAGATTCATTTACTAAAAATCATATATTAGTGTCAAATGGCGCGGAAATAAAAATAATAAAGAAATTATAATGGAAAACAAAATACTAGAATTCGTAAGAGAGTTTAACGCAGGATTAGAAAACAGTAATGAGTATAACAGCCTCCAATATCAAAATGATGGATATCAAGAAGGAATTCTGTTACCACACATTTATGCTTGGAATGATGACGAGGGAGAAGAGCATTTTAGACAAAAAGCTTTGAGTAGTTTAGTTCGTCAGTTAGATTTGTTACAAAGTGTTGCAAAAGAACTGTTAGAAGTTGAGATTACTGAGTTTTTCGCGGAAAAGAAAAAACTAATGAAAGAGAAATTTCCACAAGCAAATCTAAAATATTTTAAAGAAGCTACATTAGAATACAGTATATTAATATCTGGACTATACAATGTAGAATTAATAGAACAATTCGGTGAAACTGTAGAAGAAGATTTTCAATACCTTTTTGAAGGTTTAAAAATTTCAGACATATCTTATATTTAGTTTATGAAAGAATGGTGGCAAACAGTAAATAAAGAAGATCCATATTTATGCAAACTTTACAGTAATATGTTTGGTACAGCAGAACAAAGAATCGCACAATTGTATATAATTAGGAAAGGATTTAATTTTGAAAAGAAATAATATGAAAGACTCACAAATACAATTACTTATATTAGCAATAATAGGAATATCTTTTCTAATATTTGGTATCGACGCTATAATAGTCTCAGGTATTATATTAATTGTAATTCAAGTATTAGCTTGGCTTGTAGATGCTTTTATGTAATTCGGCGAAATAAAAACTAAAAACAGAGATGAAAGAACAACACATATCCTACGAAACAGCAAAACTATGTAAAGAATTAGGTATAGACTTACCTCACACTCATTACTATATTTATCCATTTAGACCAGCATTCAAAGCTGATGGAGAATTAAAGAAAAATGCAGTTCCTGACGATTACCATGACACAATGCTTCAGGTAGTAAGGACAAGGAAAAATCAACCTCAAATTGCTCCTGCTTATACTCAAAGTTTATTGAAAAAATGGCTGAGAGAAACACATAATATTGGAGTTGAATCATATCACGATTATGATCCTAAAGATAAAGGATCTCAATTTTATACAAGTTGGGGATATTACAATGAAAAGACAATCAATGGAACTAGAAATGTAAATGGTTGGTATGATGAGTATAATAACTGGAAGAAATATGAAGATGCTTTGGAGTTCGGTTTGATTGAAGCTTTGAAAATGGTAAAAATTAAATAAAAAATATGTATTCTAGAATTTATGATAAAGAAACAGGGTATCAAGTAAGATTTTATAACAAACATACAAAAGAAAACATTTGGAAATTTTGCAAAGATAAAAAAGAAGCTCTTAAAAAAGCAAATGAAATAGATATTGAGTATCATAAGACTTATAAGAATGAGTTACCAAAAGGTATAACTATGGATATTTCAAATAATAGGTTTAGATTTCATATATGGAATAGTCCAGACCAGCAAAATCATATAATATCTAGCAAATCATTATCTAAAGTAATTGATTCAAGAAATTACATACTTATTAACACTTATGGAACTATTTAGATGAAAGATTTAGAAGAGTGGGCAAGCGAAGAACTAAGGCAATCCGCCGCGAAAAAAGAATTAGACAAAGATTTTGTAAATTTAATGATCCTAGGAATACCAACAGCTTATAAATTTGATAAAGATGGAAATATGAGTAAGATAGAAGTCTTTGAATTTAGAGATAATTCAACACGAATGTTTGAAGTAACCATTGGTGATTTTAGTGTTAAACGTAATCCAGACGAAACAGAAGAACAGTTTAAAACAAGATTGCAAATAGAGTTGGACAATAACGGATTTGATGTAGAAGTGGTTTAAATCGGCGGATAAAAAATGAGAACAAATGAGTAAATTCGACGAAAGAACGGTAATAGTGCTTGACAATAGTAATTACATATCAAGCTACGCAGAAAAATGTCCATTTAAAGCCATCGTAACAGATGTTTATGAAAATGAAATACAAGTTAAATCTGTAGAGACAGATAAAGAATACGAGCTCTATTATAGTCAGATTTTGGAAACTATGGAAATAGATGAAATTAAATTTATGCTTAGTGGAGGAGAGTATGGTATGTGGGAATATGAGAGAACAAAATCGCCGCAAAAAAGATGATAACAGAAGAAAAAATTTACAAAGAACTCTCAGAAATAAGAGGAAGAATAATAGTAGGCCTAATGCATAAAGCTTACTTAGCAACAGAATACCAAAAAGAAAAACCAGAAGATCTACATCAAACAGTTTCTTATATTTCTGACAAAACTAAATGGGATTATTGCGGAATAAGTTCTAAAGAAGATTTGATTAAATTGGAGCTATTAGAGAAATTAATTAAACAGTGATATGAAAGAATTGGAAAACAGTTTAATAAACTTCTTAACATCATTAGGAGTTAAACCAAGTGTAAAGAAGAAGAAAATAGTAAGACAACCTTCTGAAATGGAGTTAATGATTGATCTTAAAAATAATGAACTAATCATTGATGAATATTTACAAGGATTTTCTACAGAAGAAATTTGTTTAAAGAATAATATTTCGTTTAAAAATGTAGATAAAATTATTGATTGTTATAATTATTTGTATAATTGATGTGAATTTCGCGGGAAAAAGAGTAATCAAAGAACGAAAGTTCAAGACAGAAAAATTAGATTATGGAAGATAAGAAGGTAGAAGAAAACAAAGAACAAATAATATTCTTAACTTATGATATTGAAACTTTTCTAAGTATCTTCTGTGTTGTATTTAAATACCAAGGAAGGTATAAAACATTCGAAATAAGCGAGAGAAAAGATCAATATGAAGAACTAATAGCTTTTCTAAAAGAAGGTGCTTTAAAACGCTGGTTTTTCGTCGGATTCAATAATTGCCGATTTGATGCACAAGTTCTTCAATGGTTAATGGAAGCTAAAGATTCATTTAAAAAATTGACAGGTAAAACTAAAGCAAAACATATCATGGAATTTGCTCAATCTGTTATTGAAAAAATAAATAGAAAGGAATTCCCTCCTTATCAAGAATCTAAATTATCTTGTCAACAATTAGATTTATTTTTACAGAACCACTACAATAACCGAGCAAGATCAACCAGCTTAAAGTGGATCGAGTACTCCATGAACTGGAAAAAAGTTCAAGATTTACCTTATAAATTTGATGAAGTTCTTGAAATAGATAAATTTGACGATATTATTCTTTATTGTCATAATGACGTAGATGCAACAGAAGAATTTTTCAAGAAATCAGAAAAATTAGTTGAATTAAGATTTACTCAACAGATGGAGAATCCTCATCTAGAATTATTTAATAAATCAGATAGTAGTATTGGAGAAGCATTATTTTTAGATTTGATGTCTGAGAAATTAGATATTGAAAAAAGTAAACTAAAGAAAATGCAAACTCGCCGTAAAACAATTGAATTAAAAGATATAATTCTTCCTTATATTAAATTTGAAACACCTGAATTCAATTCTGTTTTAGACTTTTTTAAAGAACAAATTATTACCGAAGATACTAAAGATGCTTTTAAACATTTAATGATATTCGATGAAGGTGACTATTTCTATGGTTTAGGGGGACTCCATTTTGCAAGAGGAAATTCTATATTTAATTCAAATGAAAAAGAAATTGTACTTTCAATAGATTTTGCAAGTTTTTACCCAAATATCTCGATCAAAAATAGATTTTACCCAGAACATTTATCTGAAGCTTTTTGCGTATTATATGAAGAATTGTTTGAAAAACGTAAATTAATTCCTAAATCAAACCCTCAAAATACTGCAATTAAGTTACTTTTAAATGCGGCTTTTGGTAAAGGAGGCGATGAATACAGTTTTCTTTACGATAAATTATTTCAAATGGCTATCACAGTAAATGGTCAGTTAATACTTTCAATGCTCTGTGAACAGCTCTCTAAAATAGAAGGTGTTAAGATTGTAATGGCAAATACAGATGGTCTTGAATTAATTGTACCTAAAGATAAGAAAAGAGAAGTATATAATACCTGCGTATCAATTGAAAATCTAACTGAATTACAATTAGAATATTCAGTTTATGATAAATTGTTTACCCGCGATATAAATAATTACCTGGGAATTGATACAAATGGTAAATTAAAAATGAAGGGTGCCTTTGAAATTGATGTAGAAATGCATAAAAATCGTAGTCAGAGAATTGTACAAATTGCAGTTATGAGATATTTTATCCACAATGTGCCAGTAGAAGAAACAGTTAAAAATCATTTATCAGTAGGTAATTACGGTAAAATAGAGAATCAAGGAATATATGATTTTTGTATTGGTAAAAAGATACAAAGTAATCAAAATTATACATTAGAAGATAATCAGGAAAATATTATAAAAAACATCAATGATAAAGTAATTAGATTTTATGTTTCAAATAATGGTGATAATTTGCGAAAAAATTATAACGATGGTCGAAAAGAAATAACTGTTGGTGGAAGTAAGATAACAATGTTCATGGATTATTATGATTCTAAAAATTATGAAATTGATTATGATTACTATATAAATCAAGCATTTAGAATTATTCATAGTGTGGATGGAACAGAGGAAAGATTAGAAGCTGAAAGGAAAGCCTTAATTGAACAGAAGAAAAAAGAAAGAGAAGAAGAAAATTATATTAAATTCTGTATAGATAAAATTCCAACTCAGCTTCAATATTCAAATTATAATAGAGAATGGTTGCAAGAGAAATACGGAATCCCTGCGGAAATAAAACCTTCTAAAACAAAAATTAAAGAATGATAACAAACGAACAAAAACAAGTAATGTTAAGTGGAATTTTAGGAGATGGTCACTTAATTAAAAATGGGGGAGGAGCAATGAGTTTTTCTTGTCAACATAAAGAGTATATGGAATTTAAAAAATCTCTTTTAGGGGACTTAGCTACTGATGTAAAAGTAGTGAATAATAATGGTTACAAAAAAGGTACAATATATACTTTGAGATGTAAATCAAACCAATATGGTAAGTTTTTACTTAAATGCGGATTTGATGATATAATGGAAGAAATGGATGATTTAGGTATCGGAATGTGGTTGGTAGATGATGGTAGCCGTCATAAAAAAGATAACTTTTATAATATTAATACACACGCTATTGATAGAAATATAGAAGAAGAGATTTTAATTCCCCACTTGAATAAAAGAAACATATTTCCTAAAGTTTTAACCGAGACTAAAAAAGATGGTAGAATTTTCTCTTATCTTTATATTTCAAAATGGCAAGGTGCCATGGAGTTATCTAGAATGATACGTAATTTAAATTTAAAATGTTATGATTATAAAGTAGCACCCATTGAATTAGAAGAGGCTTATTTTTTATATAAAGATTTAGAAGAGTTCAAATCTAAAACCACACAAGGTAAGACTAATTTCATAAAAAAGTATTTAAATATAGGATATAAAGATTTCATGCATAAGAACATTACTAGTATAGATAAGAAATAAATCCTTCTTTACTTGCACAGTAAATTAATATCATTTATATTTGCATTAAAATTAACTGTTTTTTCACTCTTTTTGCGCGAAAAACTAATAAAATAACATCAAAATGAAAGAATTAGAAAACAAAATTAGAGAAGTTTTACCAAGATTACAAGAAGTGAAAAGAGGCCAAAGATTCCTGTCCCCTTATTATGGTATTATCACTGCAACAAATATCACAGATCACGGAAACAATAAATACTCTGTGTACGGTTTTGACGAAGATCAAGGGCTTCCTAGAGATAATTATTATCCAAAAGACTTAGAATTATTAGGTTTTGAGATTAAATTAAATGATGTTTTAGAGTTCTTAAATATATTTTTTATTACAGATCAAAGTGCTTCCAATGTAGTTAAATTATTTAATGGTTCAGAAAAAGCCAAAATCAAGAAGACCCTGATTGATAACTGGGATTTATCTTCTATTCTACTTAGAGATCAAAGTAATAGTATTAAAGACTTATTAAATAGTTTCTAGATCATGAAAGAAAAAATAGAACAAAGATTAGCTGGCTACAAAGAAGAAAAAGAAGCTTGGGTAACTAAACAAAAACAATATCGTTGGTCAGCTAAAGAAAAAGAAGAGGGCTCTACTACTTATGGTTATTATCAGGAACAGGAAGTTATGTATACTAATAAGATAGTGGAGTTGGAGTGGGTTTTAGAACTGTTTTCTAACTCTTTTTCCGCGAAACCTCAATTTAATGCGCCAAATAAGGACGGAGTATATAAAAGAAATGATTCATTTGATATGTAAATTATGAAAGAGCTAATTGAAAATTGGTGTAAGAGAAATCACCTTAGAAATTTAAAATTTACAGATAACAAAAAATTTGCAATTGTAGATGGAGACTCTACAAATTTATTAATTTTAATAAAAGACAAAGACTGGCAAAAACCTAATGAAGAGGATGAAAATCTTATTTATAGAAAAGCTTACAGAACTGGTAAAAGGCAAATATGGTATGTTGAATTAAAGGATGGAGAATTAGAGTGGTCATTATTTTAAAATAAAAGATATGAAAGTAGATAGTATTATTTCGAATTGGTTGAAGAAAAATAGAGAGTTAAAAAAGAAATGTTTACATGATACTTGTAGATCTTGTAATGGAAAAGGTATAAAAGAAAACGGGTCAGAGTGTTTTCATTTTATTAGTTGCCCTTGTAGCAAATGTTCACCAAGTTATTTTTAAATTATGAAATACGTTGAAAGCTATTGGGCAGAAGAATTACCAAACGGAGTTATTCATTTATTAATCAACTGCACACAAAGAGAAATATATTATCATGCTTTTATGGATAATGAGTTTTTAATTGCGGGGACTAAGAAAGAATATGATAAATGGACATCTGAATTTATACTTAAAACAGAAAAGTTTCTACCTAATAATAAAGACGTTATTTATAACATGAGTAGTATGAAGGAAAAAGACCAGCTGAGTTTTTTCTGGATACCTTTTGAACGTGGGAAATTTAAAAATAGAAAAATTTTAATTAGTAGTAAATAATAAAAATTATGTGGGCAAATATATCCGTTTTTAACTATGACAGTTTTGTAGGCTCTTTTTACGAGCACAGAGATTACCTCCTAACAAAACAAGACATTGTAAAAGCTATAAATAAAGAGTATGGAGAAGGTAATTGGAACCGTTGGTCTTTAGAATATTAATTAAAACTATAAATAGATAATGGGGATGTTCGATAGTATAATGTTAAGTATAAAATGCCCTTATTGTGATAAGGAAACTATAAGAGAGTGTCAGACTAAGAATTTAGATTGTATCTTAAAAATATATAATGAAGGAGATGTAGTTAAAACTGATGAAAAATGGCTTTTTGCTATTACTGATTGTAAATCTAGTCAATGTGATAGAAGCAATAGAGGAGTGGGGGAGTTTTTTGATTTAAAAATCCGTGTAAAAAATAATAAAATAACAGGTAAATATAAAATACTATGAAAGCACTAGACATCTTTTTCCTAACACACGGATTTAACCAAGAGGACTATGTAATTTCTAATTATGATAACACTTGTATTCGTAATAAAGACTTATTCAAAGCTGGGTATGAAGCTAAAAATGAATTAATTCAGAAACGTATTGACGAGATAACAGCAGAAATAAAAGAGTTATCAGATAGTTCTATGAAGACAAGTTTTAAACTAACTGCTTTACGCGCCGTGAAAAAAGAACTAAAAAGTTTGTTAGTCTCAGAATAAATACGTAAGTTTACAAAAAATAAATGATATGAAAATAAAAGCTTATACAGAAGGGCTAGATATGAAACAGTTTAAACACATTCCTTCAATTAGTGTTTATAACCAGAACTATTATAATGGATTTAATAAAGATCTTTTATTTGCTTCGAGTGACGACGATGATACAACAGAATGGTTTTTAGTTGAGTACACTGAATTTAGGTATTTAGGTAATTCTTATACTTCTCAAAATGACATTTTAAATTTAATCCATGAAAGCTGTAGAAACTAATATGAAACTATATTTTAGAAATGAAGATTCAACTAATGTAGAAACTATAGAAGATATTCTGCATGATGCTAGACTGGATGAATTAATAGAGGTTTCCGTTTTAGAAGCGGATTTGGATAATGGTACATCAGAGTACATTTGGTGTCAATTATATGATTGTGTTGAAAGATCTAATTGTAAAAAATCTTTATGCTCTTCTTATGAATCAACATCTGGCAGAGGAAAATGCAAAAACAAAGGTAATTTATATTTTCATGGAAATGAAGTAATATTTAAAGTAGGATAATTATGGCTTTAGGAACACAATTCTCACCAATACTAGAAGAAATAGCAGACGCTCTTTTAGAAAATTACGAAAGAAAACCTGAATTCACTTTAGAAGGATTCAAGGCTGCACTCTATATCTTTCAATCTGCTTTGATGGATAAAATGTATACTCTTCAAACAAATGAAGACATTCCAAATGAAATTAAAATGGATATGGCTTTGAAGCTTGGAGGAGATTTAAGAGAATTGATTAAAACATATTGTAATATTGATACTCATGAACTATACAGTTAATTGGATATTATTTGCTTTGTTTTTAATTCTTTTCGCGGAAAATAGATTAAGACCCAGGCTATTCAAAACTATATATGGTGATTGGATAATCTGGTTTACTTGGCGCGGTAAAAGGAAATTTTATATAATTTTTAAAGCTTAATTTATGAAAACAATTGAATTAAACATAGATTGGACAGAAAGTATGCAATTTATAGAACAACAGGAAACTGTTTTCTTAGATGATGGTAGTACAGCGGAAATTTCTATTTTTGCCGAGGTTACTATTTACGATAATGTTCCAATATCATTTTACGATGAAAGGCAACAATCTGTAAAAGTAGAAAATTTAGAAATAGAGATTTTGGAACTATGGGATAAAATTGGTGAAAAAATCACATTAGATGATTCGGCGGAAAAAGAATTAAAACAGCAAATTTTAGAAAACATACAATAATGAAAGGAACTTGTTATAGAGCAGTGGAAAACCAAGATGGTACAATACAACTGCATGATTTATATATTGATAATGGAACACACTATACTAAACCTTGCTTAGTTTTCACCAAATCTGAGTTTGAAGGTACTTGGGATAATGAAGAGTACTTGATTAAGTTTTTTCGCGGAATAAAAAAGAATAAGAAAAAATATATTAAAGAACTAAAACAATTTTGTAAGAGCGAAGACTTTAATTATGGAATTACTTTAAGAGAGTTGCTAGATATTTATTCAGATAGTAAGAAACTAAATTTTTGGACTAAGAAAGAAAAGGCAATTCTAGAGCATCAAAAACCTAATTTCCATCAATATTTAATATCTGTTGGAAGAAGTTTAAACAACTATAGTTATGACCCAATAAAAGTCTTAAATAATGTCCATTATTTTGCCGATTGCTATATTAAGAATATTAAAGTAAAGGATGCACTTGATAATTTTAGTAAAGTATGAGAAATTACTGTAAGAATTGTAAAAATATGGTAGTAATGCACGCTTTTTCTTTTGGGAATTGTTATAGTTGTCGAGAAGAAATAAGTACACCTCACATTCCAGTTGAAAGGTTATGTTTAAAATGTTCAGAAGAAACAGGATTATGTCAAAGTTGTGGAAATAAAATAGAAGCAGATGAATAACGACGAAAGATTAGATAAGATTTTGGAAGCTGAGAATACTGTCCTTAAATACCAAGAAAATAATAAATCATTAAAAATTCCAGACATAAGAAATAAACTATCTCCTATTACTAATATGATTGCTTTATTTGAAAGAGGAGAATATGCTTATATAAAGAATAAAAGTTTGGATGAAGTTAAAAAGAGTATTAACTATTTAGCACAACGAGAAGTTTATGAAAATATTAAATAAAGAGGAATTTTTTAAACTCCCACAAGGAACAGTCTACTCAGAATACGATCCGTTAACTTTTCACAGTTTATTCATAAAAGGAGAGCAATTAACAGTTGATTACATAGAGTTAGATTTAGTAGGGAATATTGAGTATAATAATTCAGATGAGTATTGTGAAATACTAGAAGAAGCCAAAGAGACTGGAAAATCATTTAAATTAGACTTTGAAAATTATGGAAGAAATGGTATGTATTCAGATGATCAACTTTATGCTGTATATGAAAAAGAAGATATTGAAGGACTTATAAATACTTTAAAAGCTTGTTTATAGTATGAGTTATTTAGATGAAATAAGTTTTCAGTTTTTTCCCGCCAACATATGGAAAGCAACTCCTCTGGGTCAACTTACTTTAAGACAGTTTTTAGATGTTCACAGGCAACCAAAAGACTCTACAGTACAAGTTATTGAGCAGATTAAAATCGCCGCTAAAAACAATGATTTGAAACTTAAAGATAGTTTAAAACAAAATAATCTTTATTCTTTTGTACCTTCAGTTATACTAGATGGTAATGGAAGAGGTCTTGCAAATATTGTTGATTACAATCCTATAATGTTGTGCGAATTTGATAAAATAGATAACGCTTTAGAACTAAAAGAACGGCTGTTTAATAATTTAAAATCTGTTATTGCTGCCTGGATAAGTCCAAGTGGACGAGGATTAAAGCTATTAATTAGGATTAGGAAACCTACAAGTGTAGAAACTTATAAGGAATATTTTTGTGGGCTCGCATATTATCTATCTCAATATGAAGGATTTGATGGAGTCAACTTTAATATTGTCCTACCTCAATTTTTGTCGTATGATTATGATATCTTAGTGAGAGAGGATGCAGAAGAATGGATACAACGTGGAAATAAAATTAATTTCTTTGATGTAAATGCGCCAATTGATTTTGATGTACCCACAGATATAGATGAAGAACTAGAACAGGAAGTTGTAAAAAGCATACATTTTTTAATAGATCGAATTGAAGACAATGCCCATCCTACACTTTTGGGCATCTCATTTTTGATTGGAGGATGGTCGGCTGCAAATTATATAGGGGAAGAATTAGCTTATGATACAATGATAGAGGCAGTTGAAGGTAATGCATATATGAGTAAAAATACACGAGGATATTGTGCAACGGCCAAACAAATGTTTTTAAAAGGATTAAATCATCCAGCAGAATATAAAAACAAATGATAAAAAAAGATTTTAAACAGAAGTATTTTCTTTATTGTCGAGATTGTACAGAACCTCTAATAAGAAAAGTTGAAGAGCAAATTCCGCGGGAAAAGAAAATTGAAATAAAAGATTATGATAAAACTACTAAATAACAAAACGATTAAATTTTATTTATCAGTAATGCTAAGTGTATTAAAACTATTATACTTAGATGTGCTACTGTTTTTATTTTTAAGTTTTTTTGGCGCATTTTCCACTAGGCCTTATATAGAATTTGTAAAACAGTATTGGATAAATGATGTTCAACTTCTATATTTCTGGATGAGTTTTGCGTTTAGTTTATTAGTGAATTATGTTTACTTAAAATCAGAATTAAAATGAAAAATAAATTATTGGATTGTATAGTAGATGTGGCTTTAGTCTGTGGAATTGTTTACTTAGCTTCTACAGGTAAAGAAGGCTGGGGATGGCTTGTATTAATATTCATTCTTAAAAATTGCTAATATGACAAACGAAGAATTATACGCCACTTACATGCTAGGATTTACAGATGAATTAGATGGAAAGGAGGATATTAAATTTTATTTAAGTGATCACCCACTGAAATCTCCAGCTTATAAGTTAGGCCGTTCGCATGCTGTCATTGGAGATGATTGCAGAAGTGTAGATTACTTATCCAGAGAAGAAATAATTAAAATGATAAGACAATGACATTAAGAGAGGAATTTGAAGATTACATAACTAGTTGGAATAAGCTTTCTGTAGAAACTCTATTTGCGAGTAATAAAGAATATATTAAATAGCTTGAAGATAAATATAATAATTATGAATGCGATTGTAGCGATAAGTCTCTAGAAGATTACGATGAGTCTGAAATAGTTGATCATTTAAAAAGCGAGAAGTTTGATTTTATAGAAGAAGTGGAGGATCATGAAATGATTGAATATTTAGAGTCTACAGGTCACACAATCGTTCATGGAAATTATATTCCTAAAGATGAAGAATTTGTAGACCATAATGATTTGAGCAAATTAGATGAAATAAGAACTAAGTTTTTAAACTCTAGTTGGGCGGAAAGAGAAAAAATTTATAATAAAGTAATAAAAGATGAGGGTAGAAAATTAGATGAATTTAGTAATTTTGACCTCTTTTACCATTTAGACGACACAGGTTTTGATTTTCTAGATAATATTGATAGTCAAGAAATTATAAGTCATTTAAATGCAGTAGGTTATTACGTAATAGAATCTAGTAAATACTAAATTATGAAAAGTGATTCACTAATTAAATTAGGTATATTCCAAAAACGGCTAAAGAAAATAGGAATAGGTATTGAATTAGGAGCCAATTGGCCGTGGGTTTATGCTACTAGGATTCAAGGAAAACCAGTTACTGAAAAGTACTTGGCAGATTGGGGTTTTACAATAGCTTTTCATAATGCGCGCGGAGAAACAAATTTTACAGACACAAAAGAGATTTTTAAATTAATAAGGAAATATGACAACAGATAAATTCGAAGAAGATCAAGCAAATATGTATGATGGAGAACTTCTAAAGTTAGTTGAAGATAAATTACATCTTCTATGTAAAACGGGCGGAAAAAGTTTAACAATGAGTGTTCCTCCAAGAATAGACGATTTTGATATGTTAGTGTGCGAATTAATAAGAAGATATAAACAAGCGTTATGAGTAAAACTAAAGACAAAATAAAAGAGGTTTACCCTAGAGCATATGCTGAAAAATATCAAAAGAGAAATCCACTAGCTAAAGAATACTATTATTTGATTTGGTCTTCCAGATTAAAAGATGAAAAGGTAAGATTAGGTGAAGGAGATACAGAAGCAAAAGCTTGGAAAGATGCTTTAAATTCGGCGGAAAATAAATAAAAACAGATATGATTAAACTAAAAGTAGAACAATGGAAAGTTACAGGTAAGTATTATTCCACAGAAGAAATAGAAGTAGAGTCTTTAGATAATCTTGAGTCTAAATTAGGCAGAGGTATGGTTTCAACAGTTTATATAATTGAGGAAGATAATTTCGAACAGCCTTATAGAGCTTATTTACTATAACTCAGCCGAAAAAAGAACTAAAACAAAAATAGATGAATATAGAAAAATTACAACAGCTTTACGAAGCAGAAGAGACAATTGCAGAGGCTGCTAGAAAATACGCTAAATCAGAAGGAATTGAATACTCGGATTCTTTTAGGAGACAATGTAGTAAGATTTTAAATAAAGTGAAAGTTGTGGATGGGGATTTAGAAGTCGAAGTAAAAACAGATTCTAATAATTATGAAAATGACAAACTAAAAATAACTAAGGGTTTTACTGCTATAAATGAATCAGGCCAATTAATGGCAATAGGAGAATATTGCTCTTTTTATGGTTTAGATGTCAACAAAATTAGGAGTTATAAGCTTATAAGCCACACGGGGCAGCCTTTTTATAACTGCGTATTTTATGAAGAAGTACTAGAACCATTAGTAACAGAAGAAGAGTTAAAGGCTTTGATTGGTGAAGGCCTTTTGGGAATTAATAGACAAATTAACCAAACTAAATCTATTGGAAAAACAGGTATCGTTAAAATTGCAGATCTCCATCTAGGGGCTTACGTTGATAATCTAATTAAAACTAAAAACTTCTCTATAGATATTTTAGCAAATAAACTGTTAGATGCCGCTGATAACATTAATAGTAGAAAATATGCTGATGTTCACATACATATTTTAGGAGATTTAATTGAGAGTTTTACTGGATTATCACATAAGAATACCTGGAAAGGATTAGACAAAGCTATGGTAGGGGCTGAAGCCGTAAAACTTGTAGTTAAAATCTTGCATGAGAATTTCTTGTCTAAAATAACTAATTTGAGATATATAAAAGTTGTGGCAGGAAATCATGACAGAATTACCTCAGATAATAAAGAAGATGTTCAAGGAGGCGCAGCCAATCTTGTTTGTTGGGGACTAGAATTAATCGGCTATGAAGTAGAGTTTAATCCTTTGGTAATAACTCACACTATTGATAATATTTGTCATATTTTAACTCATGGACATCACGCTATCAGTAAAAGATCTACAAAACAGTTGTGTTGGGACTATGGTGTCCAAGGTAAGTATAATTTAATATGTGAAGGTCACTTACACAGCATTATTCAGAAATTAAATATTAATCAACGAGATTCTTACCAAACTATTAAAGATGATGCGGTTGATCATAGAAGAATGAACTTACCTTCCTTTTTTACGGGCAATTTTTTCAGTGAGTCTTTAGGTTATACCTCTGAAAGTGGATTTGTTATTGTAGAAGATAACGGCAAAGGTGTCCCGAATGTTTTTTACTATGCAATTTAATTATTCAGAAATTAAGTAATTTTGAGGTCTGGATTTAAATGCTTACTTTTGCTTTGTTAACTACTTGATGCAACATTTAGCTAACTTAGAAAAATTATATTTTTACCGAAAAGCTTCTTTCATTACCTATTGCATTAGGTGTTTGAGAGGAGTTTTTCATTTTTAATAATATGTGTGAATTAAAATTTTGCAGAGCTTGTGAAAAAGACAAAGATGTTTTGGAGTTCCATAAAAAACAAGAATATCCTGATGGTAGGTATCCTAGATGTAAAGAGTGTGTCAAAGCTAAAATATATCTTCCTGAAAAAATTTTTATAATTGAAGGTCAAAAGAAGTGCTCTAAATGTGGAGATATGAAGGATCTTTCATGTTTTGATAAAAGAGTTAATAGAAAATCAGGTATTCAATCTATGTGTAGACATTGTAGGGCTTCTTATCCTAAAAATAAATATCCTGAACGAATAAGAAATTACGATTTACTAAAAACTTATGGAATATCATCTGAAGACTTTGAAAATCTTTTAAAATCTCAAAATAATTGTTGTGCTATTTGTAATATAAATCAATATGAATTAAAAGATCGTAAGAAAAAGTTTTTATGCGTAGACCATTGCCACGAGAGTGGTAATATACGTGGTTTGCTCTGTGATAAGTGCAACAGAGGTATAGGATTACTTGGAGATGATGTAAGTAACTTAAAATCAGCTGTTAACTATTTATCCAAATACTCTGTTTAACTTACTCTCAGTGCTCTTTAATTAGGGCACTTTTTGTTTTTACTGTTTTTTAATCTTTTTTGCCCGAAAAATTTGGTAGTCTAAAAAACAATCCTTAGATTTGTAAAATAAAATTAGAAACTATGAACTATAGAATGTTATTAATTGAAATGTTGGCTGATTATACAGAAAGATGGAGCGAAGAAGAAAACTCAGATAAAAATAAAGTATATAAAGAAGTTGTAAATGATCTTAGATTGGCTTTAGAAATTGAGCCAAATCAAATAAGTACTATACAAAATGTAAATAAAATTTTAAACGAGTAATATGACAACAGAAGAATTTAAAATAGAATATCCACAATACTCACATCTGGAAAACGATGCTTTGTGGGATAAAATGATGGAAGTTTTATTACAGTCAGATAATGTTTTAATAGCCGATCCTAATAGAGAAATTATTTATCATGAGCCTATTGTTATAAATGGTATGAGCTATAGTGTAGAAGACGAGTACGCAACTGTTTGGTTAAATAATAAAGGTGAAAAAGTTAAGTTGAAAGAACCTGAATATTTTAAAGGTAGTCCAACAGAGAGTTATAAATGTGAAATTATAGATTTTGGTGAATTATGAAATGGAAACAAATAGAAGAGCAAGATATTTGGTTATGCAAAACTCCAATAGGCCAATATGAGATAGTGGGTGGCTATGGTTTCTGTAGTTATTTTAATAATGAGCCTATATCCAGATTTGTAGATTTTGAAACAGCAAAAGAAGAAGCTAAAATACATTTACTTAAAACCTACTACAGTTTAAAAATATATTTAGAACTAGATGAATAAAGAAATAGAACGGTACGATCAAATAGAATATGATGAAGGCATTTGGTATCATATGCTTGATAATAATACAGTCACTTTAGAATTTAGTCAAGATGTGAATTATTCTTTTAAAACTGAGAAATTAACACCCGAAGAAATAATGGAAAAATATAATATAAAATTATGAAAGAAAAATTAGAAGATTTAATAGACTTAGGTATGACTTATTTAGATGCTAAAATGTTTATAAAAAGTATATATTTTGAAGGTTGTGATGATTCTATAGGAGTTAATAAGCCTTTTGATGAAGAAATAGAAAGAACATTTGAACTTAAGTTATTATGAGAAATACAATTTTAGCGACCTTAGCAGTTATTCTTGGAGTGACTGCTTTTTCTTGTTTTGCGCCGAAAGTAAAAGACAAAAGGCAACCAAAACTTGATCCAAGCATCAAAATAGTTAATCTAAGCGGAGAAATAGGTTTAGATACAATAACTTCTATCGGATTATCAGAACTAGGCTTAAAAGACCTTAAAATCATTATTGTTAGTTTGAGCTTAGAAGAATTAGAAAACAATGAAACTTTAATGGGGTATATTGACCAGGCAGATGGTTATTATTTAATTAAACTAAGAAGTGACTTGTATAGAGATTATTATATTACCATTTTAGCCCATGAACTCATTCATCTATATGATATGGAAAAAGGAGATCTTAAATTACTTTATTATGGATTTTTATATAAAGGTTTAGTATATACTTTTAACACACCCTACTATGATAGAAAATTTGAGGAAACTGCTTTTGATGGTGAGTTTGAATTAGGAATAAAAATAAGATATAAAACAACGAATCCCTCTGGCAACTAAGCTGGAGGGATTTTTTCTGCGTTTAATTATTTGGTTTTTGAATTCTTTCAAGCTCCTTGCGGAAAACTTCCTCCGCGTTATATTCGAGCGACATACTCACTTCAATATATTTATCAAGTAATATGCTTACACATTCGTCATATAATAAACTTTTAGTGTTAATACCCAATGACTGCATTGTATTTAGATTTTCTTTAGCTTTTTCCGTCATAATACTCAATTTTAATTAATCCTAACTCTAACCATTCTTCTAATACCTCATAAGTTTTTAGATCATAATATTCTCTATATCCTAAAGTATATTTTAAAGAGCCTATTAAAGCGTTTTTTGCTTCTCCTTTTTTCGCCCAGACAAACTTTCCTGAATTCATTACAAGGAGTTCTTCATTTAGATAGATTCGGTATCCTGGTTTTGAACTTATTTTTAACTGTTCTAACTCTGTTGTTATTTTGTCTTTCATAATAAGGATTGCAGTATTTCTATTTTATTATTTATTCTGTCTAGATCTCTACTTTTAAATATCTGTTCTACCAATGGAAGATTATTTATATTATCTCTTAATTGTTCTAATGTCTGTAGACTTTCTTTTATTATACTTTTTTGTGCGTCGAATCCAGCTAAATAAGCATTTTCTAAATCGCTTATGCACTCTACTTGTCCTATTCTATCCAAAGCGTATTTAAGTAAAAACTTATTATGTATAATATTTATTTCTTCATTTGTTAATGGCGCGCCACCCCAAGCTTCTGGTATTCCTAGTTTCTCTACTTCCTCGTTAAATAAATCTTTATAAAATTTTTGTAACTCAATTAAAGCTTGTAAATTATCAGATAAAGTTAACGATATTGGTTTTATTTCCATAGTTATTTATTTTAGAAACCATACACCTATTGGATAAAATACAATAAGTAAAATGTTTTTAAAGTTATTAAATTTAACACCGCAAAAATCAGCTATTAAAGCAATAAGAAAACCTGCTAAAATGTAAAAGAATATTAGATCTATTATCAGTACTGTTATCATATTTTATAAGGTTTTATTTCTTCACATTTTAATTCATATGTCTTACTACACCAATGATTAGCTGGTTTTTGATAGGTATATGTGTATTCAAATTGACCTGTCCATCCTGTTTCATAAGAATAAAGTCCATTATGGTCTTCTCCATATTCTTTACCTAAGTGATACAAAACCAAATCTCCTATTTTATTTTCACCATCATCTTTTGTTAGTCGGTCAACTTTATATCTGTACAATTTAAGCCTTTCTAGTTCATGATCTTGAAATCCTTTTTTAAGTTCTGTGTATTGATCAGGATATTTTCTTTTTAACCATTTGTTGAATTCCATTACAATAATTTTACAGTTACTTTTTTCTCATGTGATCCCCAATTCATTCTTCCTGTCTCATATTTATAATACGATTCTAATTCTATTTTTGGTGTATTAACTTTTTTCGAAAACTTTTTAATTGATTTTAAAACTTCCGCCTCACATACGTCAATTTTTCTATTTTCGTAATACCAAATAAACCCAAACCCTTTTTCAACCTCAACAGGTTTCTTTTCTGATTGATAATTTTTCAAATAAGTACTATCTGTAATTTTCTCTAATTCTCCTAAATATAAATATTGTCGCCCAGAAACAGTCTCATAAACACATCCTCTTTCTAAATCTTTTTTTCCGAGCGGTTTGATTTTTGCTTGTTCTCCATGCATACCGTATTTTAAGGAAATATCTTTTCTGAATAAACTTGTGATTTGCTCCTTAGTGAATTCTTCTGCGTCAAAAACTGTATCAAATTCTTCTAAAGTCATATCTTTTAATAGATTCACCCAACCACCAATTGCACCATATCTATATCGGCCATAATGAGAATTTTTCTTCACGTCTTTCATGAACATTTCTTTATCCCACAATTGAAAAGATGCCATAATGTTTGTTCTATCTCCGCTTGTAGTACTTGTAAATATGTATTTCTTATCTGTTTGTTTCATAACTTACTACTTGTTTACCGTTAATTGTTTCTATTTTACCAACAGCAATATAACTGTTTCTTTCTTTTACTTTGTATTTTAAGCGGAGCTTCTTTTTTATTTTGTTCCAGAAATTTAAAGGCTCTTCTGGTAAATAATCGTCATATCCAAAGATATATTGAGGCCGCTTATAGTCTTTACTCATTTGCCAGATTATTGGTTTATTTTGTATCATATATCTTCATTATTTTAAATACCCCTATGGATTCTTTTTCTGCATATTCTAATAGCTCTTCTTCGGATTCAAATTTAATAGCGTCTATATAACTCTTACCGAACCTTATTCCTCTTTTTCCGCTCCAAAGTAGATTAGATAGAATACTTTGTATTAGATATTTCGTTTTCATATTGTTCTTTATATGTTAATTGTATTTCTTCTAATATGTCCACTGAACTTAGTTCTACACAGTCTTGACAAATTAATATATTGTCATAAAAATCTGAAGGTTTAAAGTTGAAATATTTTATTAGTTTTCTTTTCGCGCCGATTGGTGTTATTTTAGACTTTTTCATGACTTACTTTATAAGTTAATAATCTATCCATTTGTTTCTGTAGCTTTTCAACTTCATTGTCAATGTTAGTGTTAAATTCCTCAACATTCAAAAGTCTAACCGTTTCTTGTCGTCCATACTCTGAACCTCTCACAATTTCATAAGCCTCCTGAGTTGTGTATTTACCCGCAAAGATAATATCATCTGAATATCCACCCCTGTTTGCACCCCAATAGCCTCTATAACATCCCGCCCACACAACAGCTAAATCATTTGGATTAGAAACAGTTAAATCTAAAGCTTTTTGATCACGTTCTTTACACCAAATATGTTTTTCAATGGCATGACGTTTCATTTCTTTGCCTTCAAATAAAATAGTGTCATGTTCTTTTGCTCTCTGTGCTATAATGTCTGTGTAATAAACTTCTGTATCATCGTATTTGTAGTCTGCTAATTTCGTAGCGCCTAGATTACGCATTTCTGTTAGGCCTTTACTTCTCGCTTCATTTCGTGTTTCGGCAATTGTGATAACATCATTATAGTGCCAAGGCTCTTCTAAGTTTTTGACAGATATTTTCCAAGCTTTTTTAATTATTTGTTCTTTCATATTAAATCTAAAATTGAGTTTCTGTCTTTACCGAAAAATGGTGTTTCGATAACTTCCCATTTACTTCTTACTACTTCTGTTTTTAATGCTTCTGGATTATCATTCTTATAAAGTTGTCCATTTACATAAGTATTTTTTACAATAAAACTCCCCCTCTTTTTAGAAAAGTGCAGATCATTCCAATTATGACCTTTTTGAAAACACATTTCCTGCATGTCATTACCATTCTTTTTGTGAAGTTCGTTGTGTGAGTATAAAGACTGTGCTAACATAGCAACCGAATTTTTCTCTGCATCTCTTTGTCTCCAAATTAAACAATTTACAACTTCTTCTTTTTCGGGGATTTGAAATACGCGGGAATCAAATAATGCCAAAGTCATTCTATCAATGTTAGTGCTTATGAAGGTTTCAATATCAGTACTTTCGCAATCTCCATTCATCATATTTCTTAGTGTTCTCAACTGATTAAACTTAGCTGTTGCTATAGAAGCTGAAATGGAAGTCATTTTCTGTACCGAGTAGTCAAACCACGCCGAAGTTTCAAAAGTGTCATAATCTGTCAGAACCAAAGTGATTTCATCTGATTGAGTATAGCCCATCTTACAACCTTGAATATTTTGACATAAAAATTTAGTAGTTTCCTGCATATCTTCAATAAGTCCTTCATCAAAAGGTTTATCTAGTCCTTTAGTGTAAGTGTGAAATGCTTTTCCGTCCAACCTAATAATAGTTGGAGTTCTTCTTGTTAAATATTGTTTACTACGGTTTTCGTAGTTCTCTTTCATTCTTGTTGATAATGCTGTATTGTCTGGCATAATTATACTCTGTTTAAAAACCAAATTCTGGCTTTGTTACTCACTGCTGATTTTACTTTCTTTGCATCAAATTGATTGGCTACAATTGTATCTGTTTCTTCTTTAATAACATCCTTAACCATCCAACCTAAGAATTGTCCTGTGCTTTTTTGATCTAAACTAAATCCCATTTCTGTAAGATATTGAATTCCTTGTTCTAACCTGTTTTCAGTTACAGCTAAATCCACAAATTCTTTTAGTCCTTCTAGAGATTCGGTATCTACAGCGTTTAGTGTTTTAACTTTTGACGCGCTGTGTTTTTCTCCTTTTGACTTAAATTTAAAATCTTCATTATCAACACTTGTCCATACAATTCCTTCGCCAATTCCACTAACTCCGAAAAACTTTCCTACTGGACACTCCTCTTCGACAGCCATTGTTAGTTCAATAAGTTTATTTTGAGAAAGTTCTGGATTATTAAAATCAATATCCATTTCATAAGTAGGAAATTGTAGTATGTTATAAATATTATTTTCATTATCTTGGAAATCAGCTCGTAAATCAATCCACACATCATCTATTTTAATTCCGAATATAATAAACATTTTAGGAAGTCCATTTATAGCCACACCTTTTTGGATATTACCTCCACACCATTCACCGTAAACTGCAACATATTCATTAAAATTAAATCTCTCTAAAGCACCTATCCAATTTGTATTTAACATTGCTAACATGAATCCAGCGTTATCCTGTTCTAAAGACAGAACTCTTTCTCTTGATTGAAATTCTATTCTTTCATCGGATTTGTATTTTACTACAGCGGCATTAGTTCCATGAATTTTAACTGTCCCTCTAAACTTTATTGTTGGATAGTCGCTTGTGTGAGAGTAAATTGCATTACCACTTTCGTCTTTTCCTTGATAATCATGGTTTTCTTTTACTTTTCTAATTACATTACGGAATTGTTCAATCGAATTATACTTTTTCATATTTCTGGTTTTTAATTTTTTATTAATTTCGGCGAAAAAAGTTAAACAAAGAGTCTTTGAGGACAGTTATCACTATGTTCTCCTGTAGTCATATAACAACACATACATTCATTGGAAGGTTGACTGGCCTCCCACAAATCAATTATTTCTTGCTCTGCGTCAGCTAATGTAATAGTGCCATCATTTAAATTGTCAAATACTTCTCTTATTTCTTTTATCATAACGTATTTATATCAATTGCTAACCCTTTTTTGATTAATCCGTGAATATCGAAATGATGTTTCAATAACAAATTTACCAAATAAAATTCTACACAATCTAAACTTTTGTCTGATTGATATATAGATAAAATAGTATCAATGTCATTGCTTACAAATATATCATTCCATATTTGCTCAGTAAGGTCGGATAGTGGCCTTAAAATAGGAAAAACATCACAATAATACATCTCTTCTGTAACTGTTCGGTCTTCTTCGTAGATCTCGACAAAAACACTATTCAACCCTACTATTTCAAATACTTGTGGAGTAGGATTGTCGTCAAATTCTGTATCTGCCGTATATTCACCTGCAATGTGGCATTTTAAATCTGTTCCTAGGTACCCTTTAAGGTGTTTTAATTCTAATTTCATATATTTCTAAATTTAAATATAATTTATATCTGGCTAATCTATACAGTAGCTCATTATTATAATTTTGTCTTGCTTCCAACATTACATATTTCCACCAAATTCTTTTAATTGCTTTCATATTTTCCGCGAAAAGGATTTAAAAACCAGAAAAAGTTACACTAATAATACCTTTTATATTACTATTAGGTTTAGTAACTTCCAATTTAGCTCCTCCTCCTTGAGTAATATTTTTACTTAAATCTAAAAGATAATCTTCTCCTACTTCCTCTTCTTTATCTCCAAAGAAATCCATTAAATGCTTTCTAACAGCTTTAACTACATCTTGTCTCTTTGGGCAGAATATTGAATTGAAATATTCTTTACCGTCTAACTCTCCATTAATTTCTACAAATGTATTATTTTGTGCTTTGTTTATTCTTTTCATGTTATATGTTTAATTTTTTGTAAATTTAGTTTATTTATTTTTATTGTGCAAGATATTTACTGAATATTTTCATAATCAACTGTATAATTATACATTGCTTGGTAAACTTCTGGTTCAATTAAAGGTTTCCATTCGTCTGCTACTCTCTTCATTTTTGCTTCCAAGGCTTGCTTATATACTGAACATGCTTTATTTAAGTCACTAAAATTCCCCAGTGAAGGCCTATTTTTTCCTTCACTTATTCTGACCATATATTTTTTACCATTTTTTGTGATTCCTAATGGAAGCTTACTCTTTTTGAAAGGTTGAGTTTGAAATAAAATATTAATTACTTTAGGAACAAAGCAACAAGTTGATTCAGAGTATACTCTATTTCCTTTAATTAATATATCTTTGTCAAGCTCCCATCTTTTCATAGTTTCTGGATTATATTTATTTGTCATCCATTCTGCAAAATTTTGAAAGTTATGCCACTTTTTATCAACCTCACACCCTCTATAACTAGGATTTTTAATTAGTTCTGCTTCATCATAACATCTACATAATATTTTTCTCCACTTATCATATATTATACTCTTTCTATATGCTCTATATTTTCCATAACCTAAATACCCAACTCCATATAAAGTAGGTTGATTGTAGTTCTTTACATTTCCTTTTACTATACTACCAAATTCAACATTGTAATTTATGGTGCCATCTTGAAATCTAATAGTGCAATCATAGTATCCTTTACAATCAATTATTTCAATCTCTCCATAATGTTTTGTGGGAAATCTTAATCCAATTCTTTCTTCGTGATTTATCTTCATATTTTTAAAATAAAAACCCACCCAATAGGACGGTTCGAGCGCCTAAAAGGTGGGGTAACAATAATTTCTTTTAAATTAATTAAGCCTCGAACGAATAATCAACGAGGCAAATATACAAATTGTTTTTGAATCTACCAAATTAATTACTATCTTTATTTAAAAATTGCCACATGGGAACTGAGAAAAAATCATTTCCTTTTACTTCACTATAATATTTTTTATTTTCATACGCCGTTCCTGGGTCAACTAATTGGTTTAAACTGTTGGAAAATGGTGCGATTTTACCGACACTACTTAAAACTTTACCTTCTTTCCAAGCATTCTCTTCAAGTAGTTTATTTAAGGATAATATTTGATCAAAGGCTTGTAAAGGTTCTTTCGCCACGCTCCAATACTGGTTAGCTATTCCTAAATTTGAGGAATGAAGTTCCCCCACAAGTCGGTAAGTAAGTAGATTACTCATTTGTAGTGCCCAATTCTTACGTTCGGGGTCATCATCAGCTAGACCTCTAAGTAGCATTGAGATTAGCATTATGGTATTACAGAAAAGTAAATCAACTCCCAATCTTTTCAAATTAGATTTTCTCAATTCTGATAATTCTATTCCCTGAACAACTTCTTCTTTTAAGTTTTGGAGTTCTTGGTTTTCCTCAGGTGTTCTATTAGATATTTGTTCTAATTCATTTATTCTTGTTTCCTGTTCTGTAAAATTACCATTATATTGATTTTTAAAAGCTTGTATGAATGGCACTCCATTCTGCTTCCATTCTTTAACAATGTCATTCATCATTCTATAAATTCCAGAATAAGAACCGCTTTCTAATTGTCTCGACTGAGTGTTAAATCCTTGAGGCTTAAATCTTTCTTCCGCAAGCACCACCATAAACCCCTTGAACATCATAATGAAATTTAATAGAAAGTTTCGATTTGCGGCCACCTTGTCTTCATGTGATAATTGTAAATCGATTCTTACGTTTAAGTTCTTAACTTGAATTCTAATATCTTGACTAAGTCTTTCTATCTCTTGTTCTATTGCCTCATCGGAATACTTATTTCCATTATTGTCAACTAATATCTCTTTGAGTCTTTCTCTATTAAAACTCACTTCCCCGCTATCAGAAACGTCTTGGAAATCATACATAACTGTATTCTCATTAGACCACTTTTCTTTTATCTCAGCATTTGTTATTTTTAAGTTGGCTGTTCTTTGATTACGTTGAAAGTCGGTGAATTTGACTACTCGACCATCCACTATTCTAAAATCATTTAAAACTGTTAGCATCCCTTTGCCGTACAAAGGGTAGTTTACAGATTGATAGAGCAACATTGAACTCTTAGAAAGTAACCTAGGAAAAGCTCCAAATTTAGAACCATATAGACTACCCTCTAGTTCAAACGCCCCCCAAAATTGACCTATAGAATTAAGCTTAGATTTAGTTCTAACAGAATTTATCTCTGATATAGCATCACCAACTTCTTTGTGGTATAAAGCGCTACCTCTCTTAAATGAGTCATTGTTTATATATTGCCCTACAATTCTTTCTACTGTCTGTTTTGCTTTAGCTGTGAGCATAGCGGTTGCAGGTATGACTATAGAACCCCCCAAACCTTTGAAGCGAAGAAAACTACCTAGTCCTTCCACGACCTTGCCGCCATCTATTTTGCCGACAAAAGGCACATCAATTGTAGCTGTAGCGGCTTGTTTTATACCGAAGAAATCATTATCCATCGCACTGTCAAGTGCTTTAAATCTATTAGTAGCTGTTCCTATCTTTCCATCGGCATTTGTTCTTGTAGAAGCTTTGTCTATAATTGCCATAGCATCTCCAAAATATTTTACTCTCGAAGCATAGATATTCGCAGCTTTATTAGTCATAGCAAGCCCGTGAAAAATATCTTCTGTAATATCTGTTTGGTTTTCTAATCTTGCATAAAAAGGTTTTGGAATACTTTTGTTTGCGGTTCCTAATCTATTATCCCCCTGTATCTGATCGTCCTCAGTATATGTGGTTATGTTCTCAAAAGCATCTTTTATAGACTGCCCTGACAAACTTTTTAATCCTCCCAAATAGCGTTCAATTCCTTGCTTTCTGATTTGTGGAGTCAAATAAATATTATAACTTGAATCTCCATCCATTAATGCAATTTGGTCTTTTCTTAGCTTTATTGTAGCTTTATAAACTTCAAATAGTTTTTCATTTTTTGTGGCCGAAACATAATTACCTTCATTATCTCTTGTAACTGCACCAAATAAATTATCAAATTCTGTATTTTTATATTTGCTTAATTTAGGTTGTTGACTTCCCATTCCCGAATTAACAATATAATTTGGGTTCATTTGTGAAGTATCTTCATCTTGAAAACTGTAATTTGGTTTTACTTCTACGTATTGGTATTGTCCCTGCTCTAAATTATTCAGGATTTCGCTTACAGGTTTGTCACTATTTAAATCATTTTGAAATTCTACATATCCTTGTGGGGTATATCTTCTATAATAAGGTAATAGTCTGCTTTCTGCAAAACTTCTTACAAACTGATTTTTAGTTGTAGGTTCAAGTAGATCTTCTTTAGAGAGATTTTGTTCTTCTAATTTTCTCATCACAGATTTAGGAAGAGTTTCTCTAAAACCGTTTATGTAACTCTCGACGCTATCTTGCATTTGTTGAGTTGTTTTTCGGTTTTTTGCCGTCATATTGACTTTAGCTTCTTCCACGATCTTATTAGTTAAAATCTCAAGCTCAACTCCTGCTGTATCTGTTGTATCAAGTCCTAAGTCTAAAAGTCTTTTATTCCAAGACTCATTTACTCCCGAAACTCCCTCTACAAGATTTTCAATATCTTCAGAAGTAATATCTGCTGTTAATTCTCTTGCTTCGGCATAAAGTTCTTCTAAATTCTCTTGAATATCCCTCACTGTTTGTCTGGCCAATTCAGGCATGTTCTCAACATCAGTTTCTGAAGGATTTGAAGATTTAGTATAAATTTTAATAATGTTTTTAAGTCTGAAACTATTTGCTTTAATATCTTCTATTAAGTCTTCATTCCCGCCTACATCTTCTAATTTATCTACTAACCCTTTATTATTGCCAAAACTATCCCAGAAATCGCTTGAAAAGCCTATTTGAGAGTTTAATTCTAGTGCTTGTATTTGAGTTTGTCTGTCGTCTTTACTTAGAATTAAATCTATGAAAGATTGTGGTAATTGAGAACTTCCTTCAGGTGTTGTATTATCATAAGAGTTATCTAATTTGTTTAAGTCTAAAGCTTGTCTTGAAGGTGCTGGTAATTCATCAATGTCGCCCATAGCCTCAATGATTGTTTTTCCTTCTTCGTTTTGACTATATTTTAAACCTTCTTTTAGATTTCCGAGTTCGTCAACAAACGATTTTAATTGTTTCCTTTCTAAATTTAAAGTGTTTAACTGTTGTATGTCTTGACCGCTAAGTAAAGTTAAATCTATTTTACCATTAGTGTCTCTCGCTCTTTCTGTTATTCTTCTTTTGTCGGCGTTAAGCCCTTGAAGAATATTTTGAGTGTTTTTAGAAATATTTAAATTGACAAACTTTTGCTCTAATTCAGCATAATATTCATCTTTCATTCGGCGCTCAGACTCATTTTCATTTAGCTTTCTTGTAGCTTCATAAATACTGTCTTTTTGCTCATCTGACCATTCTAATGTCCCTTTACTTCTTTTATTTAGAATTTCCTCATCTTTAAGTTTAGTGTCTGTGAATACTTTCTTATATTCTTGCAAGAAGTTTTTATCTAACTGTTTTTGATAACCTGCAATATCTCTTTCTGACAAGAAATACCCATCTTTAACAAATGTAGAAATAACTTTTTCGTCGAATCCATTATCATAAATAACTTTTTGCCAGTTTTTAATTTGATTGTGATCTGCGCGCGATCCTTCAGAAATCATTCCTGTTTTAACAGTTGCAAATAATGACATTAAACTATCGGGGGCGTTCGATAATGTGCCGAAGGTGCTACCAATCCATGAAATATCATTCTCCGCACTCACTGTCCAACGCATCATAGCCTCTTTTTCTCTGGAACTTAATCCCCTGTCAATTGTAACGGCATTAATTTGCTTCTCAATACTTTGTTGTTGAGTTACATCTCTTTGTGCTTTTAAGTTAGATATATTTTGAATTGAGTCTCCAATACTTTTAGATAATGTTTGCCAAACAGTTAGTTTATTTAAAGTCGTGTCATCCTCTATTAGCTTTTTAATTACGCCTAAAGTGTCTGTTGTTTCCCCTATAAGATTTTTAAAAATCATTACTTCTTCTTGTGATAAGTCGTAATTTTTTCCTTTATCTTGTGAATCTTTTATCGCGGCGAAAAGTCTATTTACATTATTATCTGCAATTCTGGCCACTGTAGCTACAGCATGGACTTCTAGTTTATCGTCAAGTTCTTTTTGTACAGCTAAAAGCCTGTTTTTATTGAATTGAGATCCTTGTTGATTTCTTGATAAATCGTCATTTTCCCTACTTAAAATATCAATCTGCTTTTTAGTTTCTTCCGCGATTCTCTTAGCGTTGGAAGATTGGTCTAAAGAGTAGAATCTTTTTCTATTGTTATCTAAATTATCTAATTGTAGCCCACTAATATCACCTGTATTTAAAATATCTTGAATATCTGCAATAATTCCATTTAAATCAGAAATATATTGTGGTTTAAAATAAGAAGCAATATCTTGAAAAAACTGTTGGATAAATTGAATTGCGCTATTGAAGAAATTTTGAGTTGTTTCAGAAACAGGCGCTGATTGTTGAACAGCATTTAAAGCTATTTTTCCTAAAACTTCTTTACGAACAGCCATTTCAGTTTCTTCTGCGTTGTATTCTCTACTGTAAACTTCTCTATATGTTTGCGAAAATTCTTTATATTCTTCAGATTTGTCTATATTTCTTAGTACATTTTCAAGTCTTTCTTGTGGAAGTGCTTCTACTATAAAGTGAATTGTTTCTTCAGTTAAATTTTCTAGTGTTTCTGCTCCTGTTTGGAAAGCAATAACTCTTTGTGCAATATCTGCCAAAGCTTCAGCCTGGATAGGTACAGAGTTTCTAATTTGAAATTTCTCAGTGTAGTTTGTAATCGAAGTCACAGTTACACCCATGTTTTTAAGAAGTTTATATAAAGATAGTTTAATCTCGTCTTCTGTTTTTACAGTTTCTGGTTGTTCTTCCTCTGAAGTCTCTCTGTATAAAGGTACATTTCTTTTATACTCTCTTTCCGCGAAAATTTCCTCATAGTTTTCATAACGAACTTTAAGTTCATCAATTGAGAGTTCATCCAATTCTTGCGCATCAATTATTTGTCTTTCTCCGCTTTTATTGTAAACTACTGTTTTACCTAAATTCTCATTAAGTCTCACAGTTGTTCCAGAAACTTCAATTCCTAAGCTCCCTAAATTTGTCATTGCAGAATTAGCTAACAAATCTAAAGAAACATTTTTCTTCATTTCGCTTTGGCCTTCACTTTGAAGCAAATACTCATTACCTATTCTCACTCTGTTTTCAGACATTGTTCCTTCCAAAATAGATGCTTGTGTAAAGCCATTAACTGAAGATTTATCTACGTTTTTAGTTGTAGTTAGAATAGGTGTGAATTTATTATTTGATAAAAATCCTAATTCTATTTTTTGGCCGTCTGTTGCTTCTTTTAACGCGGATTTTAATGAGCTAAATTGTTTTCCATTTACATCATGCGTAAATTGAATACCATTTTCATTTATTGAAGGAATACTTACAAAATCTTGAAACTGTTGTAAGTCTTTTGCTGAGCCTAAAACATGAATTTGATTGCTATTAGGTACAACAATTTCATCCATATTATTATTGGTAGTATAAGATACAATTACGCCATCATATCCTTCATTTTCTAATTCTTCGCTGGTTTTAGGAGCTATAATAGTTTTAGAATTTCTATATAAAGGATTGGTTATGTTTAGAATGACATTTTTTACCGCACCTTTTTTACCTGTATCCATATTAATTGAATACCCCTCAGCTTTATAGAAATTATCTGTAAAATAGAATCCTTGGCCAAAATCCCCTATAGTTTTATTTCTGTCACTTTCTGTACCTATTTGAGTGGCATCAAAGTCTTCAAAATCTCTTTTTGTGCCGTGATAAACCACATCTTTTAATTGGCTTTGAGGGAATATCTGAGATAAATATTCTTGATATTGTTCAGCCGTACCTATTTTAGATAAATCTTGGTTTTGATTATAAATAGAAGAAATCCTAGGTGTAATTTCTTTTACTGTTTTATCTATTTTCGGCGAATAAATGTTTTTGTATATTTCTAACGCTTTCTCAGTATTTTCAATAAACGGATTTGAAGCTACACTTATGAAAAGCCTACTTTCATTTCCATTTTGATCTAATACTTTTGTTATGAATCCCTCCGAATTTCTATCAACTTTACAAGCCATAATTTATTTTTAGTTTTTTATTTGTGCAAATATACACTTTTTATTTAGAACAATCTATATTTTCATCAAAATTATTTTGCTCTGCTTTAGTTAAAATGTTTTTTGTTTCTACTTCGGACACTGAATTTATCGAAGGGTATTGATTAGGGTCTACATTAAGAATAGGAGCTTCAATATTCAATTCATAAAAATTAACATCTATTTTTGTTAATTTAGAGAATAATTCATCTGCTGTTCTCTCATATACATCTCCATTTATACTTATGAAATCTTCTGTAGTTTTTGTTTGAATAGTTTCGTTATTTATCTTTGTATACCCGTTCTTATATACTTCTAATGTTCCTCCATTTGCATAATAATCTCTCATATTTTGCGCAGTAATTTCATCTTCGCTGGCTTCCAATTCAACATTAAAATTAGTGTTTTTAGATAATAAGAAGTAATTTCTTAGATCTTCATTATCTTTCAAGTAATCATTCATTTCTGCAACACTAATCTCATCGGTATATCTTAAAGTTATGCCTTTTTGATTAAAAACTAAATTTTGTAATACAGGGTGGACTTCTCTCAGCTGTTGATTTCTTACTTCCGCGATATAATCTGTTGTTAAGTATTCTGAATTTGATATGTTCAAAGCGGAGATATCTACTATTTTTTCTTGTGAAACTGTTGGTACTTCTTTATTTTCTATGCCGAAATATGTTTTATAATAAATTAGCTTCTTAACCGTATCTACATCAAATTCGGAGTCATTCGTTAGAACATCGGCCATTTGGCTTTCAACATATGAATTTAAGTCTTCTAGTACAATACTCTTATTGTTTACATCTCCCTGAATAGTATTTTCTGGAAAAACATCTAAATTAGTTGACATTAAATCTTCAACTTCTTCTAAAGTTTTTGTATTTCCATCAGTTTTTATATAAACATTCTCTTGTATTTTTAAAAGGCCATTATCTTTAAATGCTTTATATTCAGAAGATGTTGTGTCTAACGAAATAAGAGGTAAATCTCTATATCTAGGTTCTACCTTAACTACTTCTCTTTCTATTGTGTCCACTACATTGGTAAAATCCTGATAAGTATTTATAAAATGATTGAGGCTATCAGGTGTTGGATTATTCAACATAAAATCTAAAGCTCTGGTAACATCCAAAACTTCTTCTTGTGTTTTTGTTTCATATGACTCGGCCAATCCTGTTAAATCGACATTTACATCAATAGCTTGCTTTTCAATATCTCTCAATAGTGTTTTTATAGCTTCTGGAGATGAATTCCAAACTTCTGGTGTATAGCCTTCAATATTAGATAAACTTGTCTGTAATCCATCATTTGTAGGCTCTCTTAGTGTTGCTTCTAAAGTATCTTGAACATCTGTATTTATTTTATCTTGAATACCTTCTTCTGTTTCTTCTTTTACCGCGACATTGTTAAATTCAGACATTTCTTCAAATAACGCAGTATCTGTTTTTAAATAATCTAAATCACTTGCAGCTAAAGCTTCATTAAATTCTTCCTCAGTTTTTATCCCGCCTAATTCCTGAATAGCTTCTGTTTCATTAATAAAAGGATTTTCCAGATTACCTTGTTCATCAACAGTTATGAAGTTAGGATCAGCATCTTGATAATATTCACTGTTTTTAATTTGCTCTTTAATGTCTTTTGACTTATTTGTGCTGTAATTAAGTTCATTTAATAATTCATTTGCTTTTTTAAATAAGTCTACTCCAATTTCTTTTTTAGTTTTTTGCGATGCGCCTTTTATTGCTGTTTTTAAAGTATTAATATTTTGACGCATTAGAATATCACTATCTCCTGGTAAAATAGGATTTTCGTCAAAAGTCTGTGTAAAATTATTATCTAATTCAGAATTATTTATGTAAGCGCTATAAAGTTCTTTAGCCACTGTATTTAATTCTGATCTTATCTCTATTTCTCTGGCTTCATTAGCTTGTAAAAACTCTTTATACCCTAATACATCGGAGTCTATTTTATTAGACATACTAAGCATTATCTTACTGGTTTGAAAAGGACTGTTGTCTAATCTTATTGCAATTGTAGCATCATTTATTAAATTCTCTTTATTATAATTTTTTGTGGCGAATTGTTCAACATCTACAAACTGTTTTATTTTAGATAAATCTGATAACGCATTAGACGTTTCTTGAGAATCAATCCAATTTTCTTTATCTGTAAAATCAATCCCATAAGATTGTGGATCTAACCCATTTTGAATTAGAGCATCTATCAAAGTTTTTGCTTTTATTGCGGTTGTTGCTTCAGTACTGTTGAAAATATCTAAAACTGATTGAGACATATCCACTGTAACTGAATTTAAACTCACTGGGAATCCAACAACTTTACCATTATAATTAAAAGCTATGAAAGGTATTTTAGCATCTTTATTAGAAGCACTTATTTTGTTTATAAATTGGTTTACATCTATTTTTATTGTAGAAGTTACTTGACCATTTTCAATAAATCCTTGACCTACTACATTTTGTAAACTTTCTTTTGTAAAAGGATTGTTTCTAGTAACTGTTTCTTCTCCTGATTTTTGTAAAGTAATTTGAGGAGCGCCTATAAAAGTGATTTTTGCAGTCATTTTTTGAGGTAGTTTTATAAGTCCTTTTTTACCTTTTGTAAATTCGGCCGCAGACTGTCTTAACTCACTTAAAGGTATACCAATGCCTTCCGTACTTTCCTTATCATAAGGCGCAGGAAGTGATCCTAAAAGCTTGCCGTTCTTCATTACATAAATATGAATTTGTTTGGCTAATTCTTTACTTGTTAAACTATCATTGAAAGCATCTGTTGAGCTTACAAATAAGTCTAATGTATCTCCATTCTTAACTGTATTTACAGCCTCTTCATCTACAGAATAATTAGTTCCGTCAGTTTGTCTGTAATCAAAATCAGATGGGACATTTTGATAAATTTCATTTCCTTGGGAATCTAATCCTAGTAATTGTGAAATGGCCGAAGAATTAGTTCCGAAGTTTTTAATAAGTACACTTGATTGAGGTGCAACAGCAAGCCATTCTTTTAGTGGGATATCTTGTCCCCCTTTGTCATTTATTCTTCCTGTAACTCTTTGTCCGTTATTTAAATCAATTTCAAAGGTATTGTTTGAATTAATAATCATATTGGAACTAGGGAAAAAACTTGCTAAAGTTTCTACTCTGATATGACTAAATCTTATATTTTGATTTTTAATTGTAGCTAAAGCATTTGTAGGGGTTTGTAAACCTCTCACAGAAGCCCCTAAAGAATTTGCTTGTTCATCTATAGCATCAACAACAGATTTATAGTCTCTATCTATTAATTCAGTTTTAGTTGTATCTCTAACAGCTTGTGTTTGAAGACTGTCAATTAAGTCTAACATTTCCGCAACACTTTGCTCATCATTTGAAACTGTTCCTTCTAGTGTTAGCCAATCATTTAATCTTGTTTGTAAAACTTTAAGTTGATCTATCTCAGGTATTGTTAATCCTAAGTTTTTATAGAAATTTGACGGTCTGCTTATAATTCTATCTGTATTTGGCTCTACTCTTCTATCAATTTTAGAAAGTAATTCTTCATAAGTTCTTATATCTGATTCTGAAGGTTTTGTTTTCCCTTGTTCGGCCAGATCTGTTCCAAAATATTGAGTTAAATAATCATTTGAACCAATTATTTCAGCAATTTTATTTTGTAACTGTTGTAAAGTAGTTAGATTTGTAACTGGTGTAACTTCTACATTATTTGGAATAGTGGCTACTGCATTATCTTCAATTTCTTTTTGATATGCATCATAAATAGCCTGATCAGCTGAGGGCAATTGAATTCCTTTTCTTACTTCTTCCCCTAACTGTTGTTTATAAGCTTCTGAAACAGGTTCTCCATTCTCAAATGCTCTTCTTTCTATTAGATTCTGATTTTCCTGAAAAACTACCACTGTATCTGTTTTCCACTTTTCTAAAATATCTGTGAAATATGAAGCAGTTGATTCATTAAGTTTAGTATTTTTATTCAGTAATTTACTAACCCATCCATTAATAACTTTTACTCTGGTGTTTGGATTTACAATCGCTTGAGTAGTTTTCTGATAATTTTTAATGTGGTCTACAGCTTTTGATTGTGCCTGTAAAGCTTTTTGAATTTCAAAGAATTTTTCTGGATCTGATAATTTTATATCTGCTAAAGTTGCTCTTAATTTATCTAAATTTTCATTTTGAGTGGTGAACATATCAACAGTTATACTTGCATCTGTATAATTTCTTATACCTATTGCATCTAAAGCTAATTGTTTTTCCGTTTGAGCTTGTGTTCTTTCTTCTTGTATTGCTGTAATCTCCTTATTGATGTCAATTAAAGCGTTTGCGCGTGCTTTGTTATCTTCTGTATCTGTTAACTTACTTGCTTCAAATTGTCTGTTTAAAACTTCTTTTTCGCGACGATCTAAAGATTGTAAATGTAAATCTAATTGAGATATTTTTAGAGTTTTTTCTTTTGGCGCTAAATCTAAAACTTGTTGTACATCTAAAGCTTCTGTAATGCTTTCTACATTAACTGAATCAGCCACTAAAGATTTAACGTGAGAAATTAAATTTTGATTTATACGCATAGCAGTTTCGCCCATAGTCATACTATAAGCCATTGCTCTTACTACCTCTCTTGTAGAAGTTTTATCTAATCCTGCGATTTCTGTTTCACCTAATAAAGCTTGAGAATAATTTAAATTCTTTTGATGTTTATCTGAAATTTCTTTATACTCAGCTATTTTTTGTTCTTTAAATACCTGAGCTTGTTCTTCGGCTTCTTGGCCTGTACCTAATCCTAATTCTTTAGCTAATTCGTCATTTTTAACAGCATTTATTTGACGTTGAAAATCAAAAAAGCCTTCCTGTACGCTACTTATAGCTTGATTACGTTCTATGTGAGCTATGGCC
>Ga0247807_10000051_pt1 | contig 139790 bp, 120 predicted proteins | sample UWRJL074202C1_FD_179931 | JGI IMG/M metagenome (GOLD analysis project Ga0247807, IMG submission 179931) | Plant litter microbial communities from Arlington Agricultural Research Station in Wisconsin, United States - UWRJ-L074-202C-1 | ecosystem: Environmental > Terrestrial > Plant litter >...
TGCAGAATTGTTTGTACCTCGGTAATTTGTCTGCACAGAGGGACTGGGGACATGCAAAAGACTATGTTGAAGCGATGTGGCTGATCTTACAGCAGGAAAAAGCAGAGGATTTCGTAATCGCGACAGGTGTGACTACTACTGTTCGTGATTTTGTTAGAATGAGCTTTTTTGAACTGGGAATAGAAATTGAATTCTCCGGCAAAGATGAGCATGAAAAAGGCGTAATAATTGACGTTGACCAGGAGAAGATTAATGAACTCGGACTAAATGATTTGAACCTCAAACTTGGCACAACAGTTGTTAGGGTTGATCCAAAATACTTCAGACCTACGGAAGTCGATTTATTATTGGGTGATCCAACTAAATCAAAGACTCAATTGGGATGGGAACCGAAGTATGATCTGCCTCTGCTAGTGAAAGATATGATTCAATCTGACCTTCAATTAATGAAAAAACAGGAACACCTTAAAAGTGGTGGTTTCAGCACACTTAATTCTTTCGAATAATACTATTTAATACAATACCCCAATATGAATTTCAAAAAGGTCATTGCCGCTTTATTATTTTTGATTGTAGTTGCTTCTTCAGATGTTTTACTTGCTCAAACAAATTATTCGGATGTGAAGGTAGATGAGCTGTCTGATACGCAGGTTCGTCAGTTGATGCAGCGTGCAGAATCGGTTGGATATAATGATGCTCAGTTAGAGCAAATGGCGGCTGCGCAGGGAATGCAACAAGGTGAAGTGATTAAATTAAGAGCTCGGGTTGCACAGTTAAGAAAACAAGGTGGAACTGAGGAACCTAAAACAATTGAACAAGCCGGAGATAATCAAGAAGGAAGTGGCAGAGCTTATGATGGGAAGGCATTAAACAGCCCAAATCTTGCTGACAGAAGCAACGCACAGTTAAAAGATGCCTTTGGAAATCTAATCCCTAAAATATTTGGTTCGGAATTGTTCAAAAATGACAATATCACTTTTGAACCAAATTTAAGAATGGCTACGCCAAAAAGTTATATTATCGGTCCTGATGATCAGTTGTTGATTGATTTAACAGGTGATAATGAAGCCAATTACAAACTTCAGGTAAGTCCTGATGGAACGATTCGTTTGCAATATGTTGGAATCATTTCAGTCGGTGGCTTGTCAATTGAGCAGGCAACTTCAAAAATCCGCTCAGCAATGGGAGGAACTTATCCAAGTTTGAAAAGTGGACGTACCAACGTTGCTGTTAACCTTGGGAATATCAGGAGTATTAAAATTACTTTGCTGGGAGAAGTAGTAAAACCAGGATCTTATACCTTATCGTCACTATCTACAGTATTCAATGCTTTAAGTGCTTCAGGTGGACCAAATGATAATGGATCGTTTAGGAAAATTCAGGTTATCAGAAACAATAAAATAGTTGCCACTATTGACGTATACAATTTTCTTCTAAAAGGTATTCAAACAGGCAATGTTCGCTTACAGGATCAGGATGTAATTAATATTCCTGTTTATCAGACCAGAGTAGAGATGTCTGGTGAAGTGAAGAGGCCTGCATTGTTTGAGGTCCTCAATACTGAGTCTTTAGAAGATGTGATCAACTTTGCAGGAGGATATTCTAATAAAGCTTATACTGCAAAAATTAAGGTGTTGCAGAATACGAACAAAGAGAGAAGAATTACCGATGTCAATGCTGATGACTTTGGTAAATATAGCCCACTAAATGGAGATAAATATTTTGTAGAAGCTATCCTTGATCGCTTTGCAAATAGAGTGGAGATTAGTGGTGCTGTATTTAGACCTGGCCAATTTGAATTGGAGGCGGGAATGACATTGAAAACTTTAATTGAGAAAGCTGAAGGATTGAAAGAGGATGCTTTTTTAAATAGAGGTTATATTTCCAGATTGAATTCGGATAATAGTCTTTCTTTAACATCTTTTGACGTTGCTAAGATCATGAATGGCACTGAAGAGGATATTCCGTTAAGAAGGGAAGACAAAGTTACTATATCATCCATTTTTGATCTGCGTGATGAGTATAAAGTGGACATCAAAGGTGAAGTGAGATTACCAGGTACTTTTGAATATGCTGAAGGTATGACTTTGCAATCATTGATTCAAATGGCTGGTGGTTTTAAAGAAGGGGCTACACCAAACAGGATAGAAATTGCTAGGCGAATAAAGGATAGTGATGCTAATTCAAGAACTGCTAAGACTGCTGATATTTTAAATGTTAATATTTCAAGAGATTTAACTCTACAGGATTCCGCTTTTGTACTGCAACCTTTTGATATTGTTTCGATACGCAGTGCTGAAGGATATCAGGTTCAACAGCAGGTTAAAGTTGAAGGAGAAGTTCTTTATCCGGGAATATATACGGTCACAAGGAAAGATGAACGTATCTCAGATATTATTATTCGTGCTGGCGGTTTGACATCATTATCTTTTGCCGAGGGTGCATCTTTGAAAAGGCCAGGTGCTAAAGTAGAAGCTAATAAATCAGGGACGGATAAAAATAAGAATGCAATAGATCAGTCTGAAGAAGATAAACAAAAGCTTGCTAATTTGAAGAGAATTCAGTTAGGAGTTGGGGTGAAAGATACAGCACAGTTAATACAAGAAGTAGAAAGTTTGGAAAGTGATTTAGTGGGTATAGATATGGTTAGAATATTAAAGAAACCTGGCTCAAGATCTGACTTGTTTTTAGAAGATGGGGATGTTATAAGAGTTCCTAAGCAATTACAAACTGTCAAGGTGACCGGAGAAGTCCTAAAACCGATAAACGTTGTATATAGCAGTAACAAGACAATGAAACAATATATTAATGGAGCTGGTGGGTTTACTTTTAATGCAAATAAAAAAGGTGCTTATATACAATATGCGAATGGTTCTGTTGATGCGGGAAGCAGGTTTCTATTTTTTAATAATTACCCGAAAGTGAAGCCTGGCTCTGAAATTTTTGTGCCAAAAAGCCCTGCTAAGTCAAAAATAGGAATCCAAGGTTGGATAGGTTTAGGCACTGCAGTTGCTTCAATGGCAGCTATTATTGTTAGTTTGCTCAGATAGTATATAATGGAACATAAAGAAGATTTGATACAAAACCTAATTGAGATTCAAAAAAATCAGAATGATGATACCAGTTTGAAAGAAATAATATTAAAGATAAAAGATACTTTAGTATATCTATTATCCATGTGGAAGCTAATATTGGCAGTAGTGATTCTTGGTGGTGCTATTGGTTATATATATGCTTATAGCAAAAAGATTTTGTACACCGCGTCAACGACTTTTGTTTTGGAAGATGGTGAAACTTCTGGAGGCTTAAACCAGTATTCTGGGTTAGCATCTATGGTGGGAGTTAGTATAGGCGATGGTGGCGGATTATTTAAAGGTGATAACATATTTGAATTATACAAATCTCGCACTATGATCGAGAGCGCTTTACTTAGCCAAGTAGATTATTATGGTAAGAATCATTTGCTGATAGATCGATATATTGAAATCAACAAACTTCGAGAATTGTGGAATGATAATCCAAAACTTAAAAATATTGATTTTTCTAATCGTAATAAGAAGAATTTCACGCGCGATCAGGATAGTATAATAAGTTCTTTTGCTAGCAATATTAGACAAAATTATCTCACCGTCTCAAAACCAGATAAGAAACTTAATATAATACAGGTTGATGTAAAATGTAATGATGAATTGTTTGCCAAATTATTCAATGATCAGATTGTTAAAACTGTAAATGATTTTTATGTTGCGACGAAAACAAAGAAATCGTTAGCGAACCTTGCGATCTTTCAACAACAAACTGACTCTGTCAGACGTGTTTTAAATGGTGAAATTTTTTCAATTGCTGCTGAAGTTGACGCTACACCAAACCTAAATCCTACAAGGCAAATATTACGTACGAGTGGACAACGTTCTCAAATTAGCGCTGAAACCAATAAAGCTATATTAACGCAATTGGTTCAAAATCTTGAATTGACCAAGATTTCATTACGGAAAGAAACTCCTTTGATACAGATAATCGATGTTCCAATATTACCCTTGGTAATTACCAAATTTGGGCTTATAAAGGGTATCTTCTTAGGATCATTTGTTTTCGGCTTTTTAATTGTTGTTTATTTAGTGTGCAAAAGAATTTTTACACAAATTTTAATCTAGATATGAGTTTAAATGCAGTTAGGATTATTGAATTTCCAAAAATTTTAGATGAGAGGGGGAATCTCTCTTTTTTTGAAGATCAAAACCATATTCCATTCAAAATTCTGAGGAATTATTGGATTTATGATGTACCTGGTGGTGAAATTAGAGGAGGACATAGCTATTATAATAATGAAGAAGTAATAATAGCATTAAGTGGTAGCTTCGATGTAATATTAGATGATGGAAAAATGAAAAAAAGTTTCTCTTTAAACAGGTCCTATTATGGATTATATATTCCGAAAAATATATGGAGACAGATGGAGAATTTTTCAACTAATTCTTTAGCTTTTATTGCCGCATCTACGCAGTACAGTGATGAAGACTACCAACGGGATTATGAAGCATTTTTAAAAACGAGATAATGTTAGGATCAGTTTATAATTGCAATGTAATAGAGTTACCCAAGGTAAAAAATAGAGCTGGTAATATCACCGCTATCAATAACTTTCAAGAGATTCCATTTGACGCACAGAGGGTCTATTATTTGTATGATGTTCCTGGTGGTGAAACGAGAGGAGGACATGCACATAAAAATCTCCAACAACTTATTATTGCGGCAAGTGGGAGTTTTGATGTTGTTCTAAACGATGGGAAAAATAAAAAAACTGTTACCTTAAATAGGCCTAACTATGGACTTTATGTAACACCTGGTATATGGAGAGAGTTGGAAAACTTTTCTTCTGGAGCAGTTCTTCTAGTGATTGCTTCACTGCACTATGATGAGCAAGATTATATAAGGGATATGAGTGAATTTAAACAATTTATAAGTGAAAAATAATATACATGTCACTTCTGATGTGCAGTCTGTATCAATAGGAGTAAACTCCTATATTTGGCAATTTTGCGTTATTTTAAAAGGGGCGAAAATTGGATCTAATTGCAATATATGCTCTCATTGTCTAATAGAGAACGATGTTAAAATAGGTGACAACGTAACAGTCAAATCAGGAGTTCAGCTGTGGGATGGAATCACTTTGGAAAATAGCGTCTTTGTAGGTCCAAATGTTACCTTCACAAATGATCTAATTCCTAGATCAAAAGCGGCAGATTGGAAGTTAATACGGACTATTGTTCAAGAGGGCGCTTCAATTGGTGCTAATTCTACAATTATCGCTGGTGTAACGATTGGTAAATATGCATTAATTGGTGCTGGAAGTTTAGTAAGTAAAAATATTCCGCCTTATACCGTTTGGTATGGTAATCCAGCGAAGCATATGGGCTACATAACTGAGAGCGGAAAATTAATTAGCCTATCTTTAGATGATAGGATCACATGTGATAAATATGTCCTAATCGGATATAAACCTATAAAAAAATGATAAAATTTCTAGACTTAGAAAAAATAAATCAACAGTATAAACCTGAGTTGATGGAAGCATTTGAGCGTGTTTTGGATTCTGGTTGGTATATACTTGGTAAAGAGCTAATCGCATTTGAAGAAACATTTGCTGAATATTGTGGGACCAAGTATGCCATAGGTGTAGCAAACGGACTCGATGCATTAATCTTAATAATAAGGGCATATAAAGAACTAGGCCGTTTTAAAGAAGGTGATGAAATATTGGTTCCAGCAAATACTTATATAGCAAGTATACTTGCTATAACCGCAAATGGGTTGGTGCCAATATTAGTCGAACCAGATTTAGAAGACTACAATTTAGACCATACTCTTTTGATTAACTATATCACTCCAAAAACAGTGGCTATTTTGCCTGTACATTTGTATGGACAATTGTGTAATATGAACGAAATTAATCGTATTGCAAATGAACATGAATTAATTGTCATTGAAGATTGTGCTCAGGCGCATGGCGCGTCTTTAGATAATAAACGTGCGGGCAGTTTCGGAAATGCTTCAGGATTTAGCTTTTATCCTGGTAAAAATTTAGGGGCTTTGGGAGATGGTGGTGCAGTTACCACAAATGATCCAGTATTATATGAGACAATTAAAGCATTATCTAATTATGGATCTAATGTTAAATATAAAAACTTATTTAAGGGAACAAATAGTCGGTTGGATGAAGTCCATGCAGCATTTCTAATGGTGAAGTTGAAAACTCTTGATGTTGAAACTGAGATTAAGAGGTCTATTGCAAAAAGGTATCTAAATGAAATTACAAATCCTAAATTGATACTACCTAATGTACCAGTCCATGAAAGTCACGTTTGGCATCTTTTTGTTGTCCGATGCTTAACGCGTGAATCATTTCAGGCATATTTAAATAGTAATGGCATACAAACTATCATTCATTATCCAATCCCACCTCACAAGCAGGATGCGTATAAGGATATGAGTCATCTCAATCTACCGATTTCAGAAATGTTGCACAATGAGGTAATCTCTATTCCTATAAGTTCTGTTATGACAAATGAAGAAATCGGAAAAGTAATAACAGTTATCAACAACTATTAAATGATAAAATCTGAGATCCAGCAAAATAAAAGTTCTTATAGGAGTATAATCAAAAGTACAGCCATATTTGGTAGTGTTCAAGTTATACAGGCACTCATTAGTATTATTCGAGTAAAGTTTGTTGCAATCCTTTTAGGCCCTGTAGGTGTCGGGATTTCCTCCTTATTGCAATCTACTACTAATCTTATAAATCAGATTACCAGCCTTGGCATTAATTATAGTGGTGTTAGAAACATTTCTCAAGCATACAACGATGGCGAAATTGAGAAAATTAGCAAGACAATTATTATTGTTAGAAGATGTATTATTGCTACCGGATTACTAGGGTCTATGGTCTGTCTAATTCTTTCTCCGTTATTAAGTCGCTGGACATTTGGAAATGACAATTATACATGGTCGTTTGTCTGGTTATCTATAATTCTATTTCTAAACACTGTGAGTAGCGGAATAAATGCTATCCTTCAAGGAGCTAGAAAATTGCAGGATCTTGCAAAAGCCTCAGTTATTGGTTCAATACTTGGTTTGTTCTCGGCTATTCCTTTATTCTATTTTTTTGGGGAAAACGGAATTGTACCATCGTTAATAATTACTGCCTTTTCCACATTTTGTTTCTCCTATTATTTCGTCAGAAATGTACAAACGATAGATTTAAATGTAAGCATAGATGAAACAATTGATCAAGCCAAATCTATGATCAGAATTGGCGTTGCGCTTGTTTTCACTGGTCTTATATCAAACTTGGTATCTTACCTCATGAATCTTTATATTTCGCGTGATGGCGGTCCTGCAATGGTCGGTCTTTATCAGGCAGGCTGGGGATTGACCACACAATATGTTGGTTTGATCTTCGCCGCAATGGGAACTGATTATTTTCCTCGCCTCTCAGCTATCAATACCGATAATTTGAAAGTTAAGGAAGTGGTCAATCAACAAGCCGAAATTGCTTTATTGATTATGACTCCTATATTGCTAGTATTAATTACCTCTACCCCTTTAGTGATTAATATATTGCTTTCAAGTAAGTTTATTTTGATTATACCTTTTATTCAATTTGTAGTTCTTGGAATGCTTTTGAAAGCTACTTCATGGTCTTTGGCATTTATAATTTTAGCAAAAGGTGATACGAAAACATTTTTCTACACTGAATTGACTGCAAATGCATTACTGCTAGTTTTCAATATTGCGGGGTATCACTATTTGGGGTTAAAGGGTATAGGGTTAGCATTTATCGTTGTATATTTCTTGTATACGCTAATCGTATATCTTGTGGTTCACAGAAAATATGACTTTACATTTTCTTCAGAATTTTTAAGGTGTTTCATCATTTTAGAACTGATGTGTATTTGTTCATTTACTTTCGTCTTTATACTAAACTATTCGATATTGTGCTATGTTTTGAATATTATTCTAATAATTTGTGGATGTGTATACTCTTACTTAGAATTAGACAAAAGAATTGGAATTACGGACTTAATGTTAACGAAATTAAGAGCTAAGCGAAATGATTAATCATTCAGTTGTTGTAATATCGTATAATCAAGAGGATTTAATATCTCAGTGTATCGACTCTTTGCTTGGTCAATCAGAGATGCCGTACGAGATCATTATTGCTGATGACTGTTCAACCGATAGAACTTTCGAGATACTAACTGAATATGCTGAAAAATATCCAAATTTAATAAAACCATATCAGAATGAAGTCAATCTAGGGATATTCGCTAATATCAATTCTTTATTTGATAAACCATCTGGCGATATGATTCATTTGGTAGCTGGAGATGATATGCTTCATTTCGATATGTTACGCAGATTGACAAAATTTATAATTGAAAAGGGGTTGAAATGCCAAGATCCATTCATGATTGTAACGGATGTACTCAAAGTTTCTGGAAAAGAAGAGATTATTTACAATAATTTCAAACATAGGCACAAGAGCTTTATAAAATCAGATTTACGTACGGAAGTTCATTTTTGGGACAATGGATATTCAAAAGGCTTGATTCGGACAATGCCAAAATTTCGTACAGATTTAGGTAATCACGCTGATACATTCCAACATATTGGCAGAAATTCGGTATGTGATGCAATTTACTTTGTAGATGCAGTTGGTTATATATATCGGGAGAATGTTGGTGTAACCGTTCAGGCTAATTATCAAAAGCAGATTGTTTCATACTTAAAAGTATTAGAACTTACTCAATTTGAGTACAAAGAGTATTTAGATTGCGACGACATTCGATATATACAATTTGTTATTAATTACTATCAATATATACTAAATTCAAATTTAACAAATTACTTTAGATTAATTAGGTCGCGTTTGCGGGTACAACTGAATGAAGATAATAAATACAACGACTTAAAAACAATTATTCCTGTGTCTATTAAAAATTTTGTTAAATGGCTAATGAGAATATGAATATATTAATTCTATTGAAAACATATCCAGCTATTGGCGGAGTGGAAAAAGTCACCACTGTTTTGTCAAGCCAATTTGTACAAAATGGGCATAATGTTATAATAGTTTCTGGTCAGTGTGAAAAAGAAATCCCGGAATTCAAACCTGATCCTAGAATAAAATATTTAAATCTACCTGAGGCCAATTTTGGATCTGATCTTAATTCGAAATTCTTCGTTGAAATATTGGCTTTAAACAACGTTGATGTTATCATTAATCAAGGGCTGTACTGGGATGTTAATGTCCTACTTATAAATACTAGATATCAGATTACGATTTCAATTGTAACAGTTTTTCATAATTCGGTTGACTCTTTTATTCAGTCCATTATCACTGCAGCGAAATCAGATGACCTGCTCACCAAGATAATAAAATACTCGATTTGGCCCTTTTATTTGATTTACTATAGAAATAAAATTAAATCAAACTTGAAATTGATCTATAATGTAAGTGATCTTTTTGTTTTGTTATCCCAATCCTTTCAAAATGATGTTGAAAGGCTACTTGGTTATAGGGATAATAAGTTGAGATTTATTCCCAACGGATTACCTTTGGTTGACATTGATATCGATAGTGTTATTGAAAATAAGCGTAATCAAGTATTATACGTTGGAAGATTGGTAAATAGCCAAAAAAAAATTGAAAGATTGATAGACATTTGGGCTAAGTTGCATATAAGATTTCCAGAATGGTCACTAGTATTAGTTGGTACTGGAATAGATGAAGACAGTTTTAAGATGAAATGTCATACTTTGGGTATTCAAAATGTGAAGTTTGAGGGCTTTCAAAATGATGTATCACAATATTATAGGGAAGCTGATATTGTATGTTTAACATCTGATTTCGAGGGTTTCGGAATGGTTCTTATTGAAGGTATGCAGTGGGGCTGTATTCCAATAGCATACAATAGTTATAGCTCGTTAGAAGATATTATTGATCAGAATGTTAATGGCTATACGATACCTCCATTTAATGAATTCGCTTACATGCAGAAGTTGATTTTATTAATGGAGAATTCAGATCTTCGTTATACTTTGGCTAAGGAGGCTAGAGTAAAATCTCGAACTTTTGATAGTGAGAAAATATATGGCCATTGGAATAAACTAATGGACGAAGCTATTAATCTAAAATTTAAATATAAGAAGCATGACTAAGATCTTAATTGTCTTTGGTACCAGACCAGAGGCTATCAAAATGGCCCCTTTAGTTAAGGAATTTCAAAAATATCCGGATCGTTTTGATGTGAAAATCTGTGTTACAGCTCAACATCGCGAAATGTTAGATCAGGTTCTTATTTTCTTTGACATTTTTCCAGATTACGATCTTAATTTAATGAAGCCTAATCAAAATTTATTTCAACTTACCGCAGACATTATAGTAGGCATGAAAAATATTATTGAAGAATGTAAACCTGATTATGTATTTGTGCACGGAGATACCACTACTTCAACTGCTACTGCTCTCTCAGCGTTCTACAGCCATGTGAAAGTTTGTCATATAGAAGCTGGACTAAGAACTTTTGATAAGCATTCTCCATTTCCGGAAGAAATAAATAGACAAATAACTGGAAGAATTGCAGACCTTCATTTTGCTCCCACTAAAACGTCACGTGATAACTTGTTGGCAGAAAATGTTAATCCTCAAAAAGTTTTTATTACTGGTAACACTGTCATTGATGCATTATTTATGGCACAGGAAAAATTGCAATCATATGAAGACGAAGAGATTGTAAATTTGAAAGCCCTCCTGAATTTCACTAAAAAAATTATTTTAGTTACCGGACACAGGCGAGAAAACTTTGGAGATGGTTTTATTTCGATTTGTAATGCTCTGAAAGAAATAGCTAACAATAATGATGTGATTATTGTTTACCCAGTACATCTGAATCCAAATGTGCAAAAACCGGTCAACGAAATCTTAGGGAATATTCATAACATACATCTTGTCAATCCCCTAGGTTATCCTGCTTTTTCTTGGCTAATGGCTAAATCATTTTTTATAATAACAGATAGTGGTGGCGTGCAAGAAGAAGCACCGAGTTTAGGTGTACCAGTACTGGTAATGAGGAATAACACAGAAAGACCTGAAGCTGTAGACGCAGGAACTGTTAAATTAGTTGGTACAAGTAGTGCGTCAATTGTTTATGAGTCGACTTTATTGATAAATGATAAAGATGTTTATTTGAAAATGAGCCTTGCACATAATCCCTATGGCGATGGGAAATCAGTCCTTAGAATTGTTAATACGCTTAAAGATGCATAATAAGTATAAAAAAATAGTTTTCGTCGCAGAATATCCCAGTATAAATAATATTAAAGAGGGAATGTCACAACGGATGGAAGCTATAGATAATCAATTTATTGACGATGCAAGAATATATTTATTTGTTTCTCATAGATTCTTCTGGAAAATGGAGCAGTTTCAATGTAAAGAGAATGTTCTACAGTATAAATGTAATTTATTTTTACATTTTTTCTTCATTTTAAGAATGTTAATTGCGAGTCGATTCGTCTATTTTCATTCTGTACAAAATGTTTTACCAATTCTTCCAGCATTGCTTTTTCTTAGTAGAAGGAAGCAAATAATATTGGATATTCATGGTGTTGTACCGGAAGAACATAAGTTGAATGGACATTGGTTTAAATCAGTATTATACAATTTGTCTGAAAAGTTTATTTTTACTAGACTATTTCTTGCGATTTCTGTCACAAATGCTATGTCTCGTCACTACAAGATTAAGTATCCAAATGCGAGCGCTAAAATGGTTATATATCCTATCCTACCATTGAATATTTCCGAACTTTCCTTGGATACCGCATTTGAATCTGGGAAAGAGATTATTGTGATTTACAGTGGAAATATGCAGAAGTGGCAAAATGTTGATTTAATGGCCGACTTAATATCAAAAAATATTTCTCCGAGGATAAGATATCAAATCCTTACAGGAATGCCTGATCAAATGAAAGATTTATTTGAGCGAAAAAACTTAGGTACCCATAATAATGTTTACATAGATAGCGTTGCCCCCAGTGAATTAGGTGCATATTATGCAAAGGCAAGCTACGGTATTGTTTTAAGGGATGATATAGTTGTCAATAGAGTAGCTTGTCCTACAAAATTGATAGAATACATGCATTATGGCTTGATACCTGTTGTTTTAAGTGTACAGGTGGGTGATTTTTATAACCTTGGTTATGAATATCTTGAAGTTAGAAATTTTACTGCCTCTTCACTACAACTATGTAAAAGTCACAAAAACATAAATATAATAGCTGATATAAAATCTAAACATGATAGCTTTGACATTAAGGCTTATTTGAATAGCATAATGTAGATATATATGTTCATATATTATTTTATTTTCCTGATTGCATTTTTTTTGTGTGGAGTAGATTACATAACTAATCGATATATCAAACTTGGCTTCTATTTGACTTTTTGTACTATATTAATAGCATTTCCCGCCTTGAAATCCATTGGCGTTGACAATGACGGAGGTACATACGATGAGATATTCAGAATGGCTAATACCTATTCATTTTCAGAAATATTATCAGGAAATTATTGGGAAAATATCGAGCGTGGGTATATGTTGCTAAATAAGATTATTGGATATTTTGGTGGGACCATTAGCGGTGTTTTCATTATTGTTGCATTTTTAACGGGACTAATCAACTACTCAGTCATTTATAAAAAGACTCCCTTTCCATTTAGCACATTACTATTTTACCTTAGTTTCTTTTATTTGTACCGAGATTTTACGCAAATAAGGTATGGGCTTAGCTGTGCTTTAGTATTTTTATCAGTATATCATCTAATGGAGAAGAAATATATTTGGTGCCTTGTCTTTTTATTGTGTGCATTGTTATTTCACAATTCCTCAGCTATAATGTTAATTGCTATTCCCCTTTGCTTCTTGATACGTAACAAATATATTTATTTATTGCTTCCATTGATAAGTCTTGTTGGACTTTTCTATAACCCGTTTCCACTGTTAATGGCATTGACAGGAGGATCATCACATATGGAAATTTATTTAGGAGAAACTGGTGGTGCTGGATTTATGGTGGCAGCGGTAGGAGCAATTATTATGTCTATATATTTAATTTATAAATCAAGATTTACTGATCAGAATATGGCTATCTATTTCAGACTTTTAATGCTGGGGGTAGCTTTAAATTTTTTGTTTTTTCAGACTTCAATATTTCAAAGATTTTCTTACATGCTTTTTCAATTCGGATTATTATTATTACCTGGAATGATTCATATACTACAGAAATCTAAGGATAAGTATTTTTTTGTCTTTTTTCATTTCTTGTGCAATTGTTTCTTTCTGTATTATGGATTTAAATTAATTGCTCCAACACTTATTAGGCCTTATTTTTAGAATTTAATATATGAAATATATAGATATTTTATTAGCTACTCACAATGGTGCAGATTACTTGGATAGTCAGCTGCTATCAATAATTGGACAAACATATAAAAATTGGACATTAATAATCCATGATGACGGTTCGAACGATGATACTCTTAAAATTATAAAGCAATATCAAGAAAAAGATTCAAGAATAACTTTAGTTGATGACCATATTATTTGTGGGGGGGCAGCTAAAAACTTTATGCATTTATTGAATTTTTCTACCGGGGATCTCGTGATTTTTTGTGATCAAGATGATATATGGCTAGAAAGTAAATTGGCATACCTTGCAAGAGAATTTAATTTTGATAAACCGATGGCCGTGTTTTGCAATGGATATCCATATTCTGAGGAAAAAGGTATTATAAATAGTAAGATTACTAACGTTTATCCTAAAAACTTAAAGGAACAATTGTTTCTCAATGCCGGAATTCAGGGGTGTTCATTAATGTTCAATAAAAATTTAAGAGATAAGCTTAATATTATCCCTAACTTTGTTGCAATGCATGACCATTTTATTACTCTTGGTATAGTTTGTTTTGGAGAACTTAAATACATAGACAGATCTTTGATGCTATACCGTCAATTTCATGCAGGCAAGGCAACAGGAAATATTGAATATAACCTTAGAAAAAAAATAAAATCAATTTTTATTAGCGATATACCTGTAGTTGATAGGTCGCATCTGTCTGCTTCTTTATCTTTTTATAATGCTTACAGAAATTCTTTGACGGATTCTCAAATCGAACTTTTTGATGCATATTTTCTTTATCCAGAGGTGCAATTGTTTAAGCGTATTTACTTAATTGTAAAATATGGATTTAGTATTTACGATAGTATACTTGTGTTAATACTTAAAACTTTTGTTAGAAAACCAGTTAATTAGATGAAATTCACCATATTTACTCCCACATTCAATCGCGCGACTCTTTTACCAAGATTGTTTCAGTCTCTACAAAGTCAATTGTTTAATGATTTTGAGTGGATTATCGTCGATGATGGAAGTACAGATAACACAAGTCAAGTAGTTCAAGAATTTATTGATACAAACCCATCTTTTAAAATATCCTATTACATTCAGCCTAATTTGGGTAAGCACATCGCAATTAATAAGGGAGTCTCCGTTGCAAAGGGCGAGCTTTTTTTTATTGTAGATAGTGACGACTTTATTTCGGAGAAGGCTTTAAGCATTATTGATATTGAGTGGGAACTGATAAGTGGTGATGATGTGTTTGCTGGAATTGTTCCTAATAAATGCTACATTGAAGGCAAGACAATAGGTAATCCTACTTACGATCAGCTTGATTGTTCTCCATATGAATTTCGTTATAAGTTTAATCAAATAGGGGATAAGGCTGAAATTATTAGAACATCTATTTTTAAGATGTACCCATTTCCCAATACTGTCAATGAAAAATTCTGCCCTGAAGCGTTATTCTTTAACAAGATAATTGAGTATAAACTACGTTACATCAACAAAGACTTATATTTTTGTCAGTATTTACCAGACGGACTAACAGCTAAAATATTTCAAATTAGAAAAGAGAGTCCAATAAACACTTGTCAATGTTATATGGACATGGCTAATTTAAATGTGCCATTTATGATAAAGGTTAGAGCTTGTGTAAATTTCTATAGATTCAAAAGATATACTAGTGTTCCTGTGAATAAACCTAATTTATCATTATTTACTTTATTTTTTTCAAAAATAGTTGCTGACATCATCTATTTTTTGAAAGATAAAAACAATTGACATCCTAAAATAGAGGATAAGACAAGTATCATCAGCCAAGTGGTTACATAAACTTTCAAGTATCAAATAATAAAAGACAACAATGGGTTTAAGAATACTTAATATTATAAATAGTATGGGGATTGGCGGGGCTGAAAAATTGCTTGTTGATATCTTGCCTATGTATAATTTACATAGTGAGAATTTAGTAGTAGACCTATTACTTCTTAATGGCAGGAGAACTTTTTTTTTGGACGCTCTGAAATCAAACTTTAAAGGGAAAATTATTAGCCTTGGTGTACGATCAGTCTATAACATTTGGCATATTTTTAAAATATGTAAATACATAAATAAATATGATGTCATCCATGTGCACTTATTTCCCTCTTTATATTTTGTTAGTATTGCAAAGTTTATTTTGAATAGTAAAGTCAAATTGATATTTACCGAACACAATACTGTGAATAAAAGAATTAATTCTGGTTTTTTTAGATGTATTGATAGGTTAATTTATCGAAATTACGCTCTCATAACCGCTATAAGTCCAGAAGTAAAAGATGTTCTTGTCAGGAAGCTTAAGTTGAGAAACAAGATTGAAATAATTTATAACGGTATTAAATTAGAGAAATTTGAACAAGCTAAGCCAAACATAATAGATACTAAATTTGAAGATGGAAAAGACAAAATCTTAATTCAAGTATCTCGTTTTAGCATTCAAAAAGATCAGCAAACGGTCATCAGAGCCATGACTCACCTGCCCAATTTTGTTAAATTAATCTTAGTAGGTGATGGAGAGTTGAAAACAACATGTGAACAACTAGTGGTAACTTTGGGATTAGAAAAGCGCGTTCGTTTTTTGGGCATTAGGGATGATATACCAAGCCTTTTAAGGGCAAGTGATATTGTAGTACAATCATCTATTTGGGAAGGTTTTGGTATTGCTGCTGTAGAAGGTATGGCTGCGGAAAAGCCTGTCCTTTCGTCGGATGTTCCGGGTTTGAGAGAAATTATTGATAATGCTGGTTTATTATTTACAAAAGGGGATGATGCCGAATTAGCCAGATTAATTATTAATTTATTAGAGGATAGAGATTATTATAGTGATGTTGCAGCTAAATGTGTCAGTAGGGCACAGAGGTTTGATATAGGTATCATGGTTCAGAAATTTATCAACATATATGAAAGCGTTTAATATAAATGTTATTATCTGCATTGCACTGCTTACTGGATGTAGATGTTCGTCTGCACAAACCATAAAAATGAGAACTTTTGAAGTTAAAAAATATGGAGCTAAGGGTAATGGTATAACTGATGATTATATATCTATCCAAAATTGTATTAATGAGGCGCTAAAAGTCAAATCTGCCAAAATTGTTTTTGCACCTGGAATTTATAGAATTTCCAAAGGATTAGTTGCACATTATATTGATAATGATTTAGAGATAATCGGTGTAGCCAGAAATAACATAAATCCGACAATCGTTTGCTCATCTCCTGTTTCGGTTTTGGCAATCAGAGGCTATCTTGAACCAAAATCCATTGGTACTATAAAAGTGAAAAAAATAAATATTAAAGGGAAATTCGGAGACTATCCCTTTAGTTCGTCAAACCCATTCGTCAATAAATCTGGATGGTATTATGGTTTAGCCATCACTGATAAGAGAACGGCTTTGGTGGAGGAGGTAAATGTGTCTAATATATATGGAAATGGGATATACATTAGTACTACGAAACAACTCGATATAGCTTTGGAGTCGCGATTTGAAAATGTAGATATTAGAAATTGCCAAATAGTAAATTGTTGGGGATATAATCCAAAACTTGATAATTATGGTGATGGCTTATATATATCTAATGTGTCAGCTGCTCTTCTGAAGAACAATGTCATCATAAATAACTTTATTCAAACAAAACAACTTGGAAGAAGTGGAATTGTTGTTGAATTTATGGCTGAAAAGTGTAATATATCAAACAATAAGATTTTTGGATATGATAGAGGGATTCATATCGAAGCAGACTATGGAGGTCACACTGTTACAGAAAATGATATTTCGGGATCGGATATGGGAATTGTTCTTTTTAATGAAGTCATAGAAGGACATAATAACCCCGTTAAAATTACAGGTAATGTAATATCGAATTTCGGACTTCCAAAATCAAATGATTTAAAACGAACCAGAGATATAACAGCAATAAGTGATCGTTCTCTTTTAAATTTTGTAGCTGAAAATGGTGCGCGGGAAGGAAGTGTGATCAAGGGTAATATTTTTACAGTATATGGATCTTATGATTATTTTTCTAATGCAATAGTTAACATTAAATCTGATGGACTCATTATATCAGATAATATATATCGAGTCAACAATTCTAAAGACTTAAAGTATTCCATAAAATACTTTAATTATTCAAATTCTTTTCCCACTAATGATACTTTCAATGGCGTTTCAATTATTCAATTCAAAAAAAATCGAGTCAAAGCCAATTTATTTATCGAGAAAAATAATAAAATGAATGGTACAAAGGTTGAAATAAATTAGTTTGGTCCTGTTAGAGATTTGTTATGCGTAAAATAAATTTGATTAGAGTAACCACCATTCCTATCAGCCTTGAGGTTTTACTGAAGGGACAGTTAAAGTATTTAAATAACTTTTACCGAGTTATTGCCGTATCATCTGGCGGTGAAAAATTAAAAATTGTAAATGAACGAGAGGGGGTGGATACTCACGTGGTTGAAATGGAGAGAGAGATATCAGTTTTAAAGGATTGCAGATCATTATTAAAGATGATCACTTTATTCAAGAAATTGAAGCCGGAAATAGTTCATGCTAATACACCAAAAGCAAGTCTAATATCAATGGTAGCAGCTTGGATTTGTAATGTTCCTCATCGGATATATACTGTTACCGGTCTGAGATTTGAAACTGCAACAGGGATCAAACGTGAAATTTTAATATGGATGGAAATGCTTACGTGTAGTTGTGCAAATACGGTGGTAGCGGAAAGCAATGGCGTTAAAAGGATCCTAAAACAAAATAATATCTGTAAAAAGAGAACACATATAATCGGTAGTGGAAACATTAATGGTATTGATGAAGATTATTGGGATCCTTTGTCATTAGATAAAAATTCCAATTTAAGTATTAGAAATAAATTACAAATTCAGAATAGTACCTTTATATTTATATTTATTGGAAGGCTAGTACCTGACAAAGGCATTACTGAGTTAATCACTGCATTTACTAAAATTAAGAATCAAGATTGTAAATTATTGATTATAGGTGAACAAGAGCAATCATTTAGATTATTAGATGCCAACGTGATTAAGGAATTCGAAAACAACAGTAATATTATTTCTGTTGGCTATCAGTCTGATGTTAGACAGTATCTTGCGATAAGTCACGCTTTGGTCTTACCAAGTTATAGGGAAGGCTTTCCAAATGTAATATTACAAGCTGGTGCTATGGGACTACCTTGTATTGCAACAAAGGTAAATGGGGTTGAAGATATCATTGACAATAATAATGGAATTATTATTGATAAGAAAGATGTTTTGGGACTAAATAGAGCAATGATATATATGATGAAAAATTATATCCGTTACGACAAGATGTATTGCAGAAATAAAATTGTGCACGGATACTCTCAAAAATCATTTTTTCCTAAAATGGTAGAGTTCTACGAAAAAGTAATAAATGGAAATGTATAAAAACATAGGAAAAAGAGTTTTCGATATCATTGTATCTTGTTTAGGTCTTATTATTTGCAGTCCTGTTTTTATTGTGGTTTTTTTAATGCTGCTAATAGCTAATGGAGGGAATCCATTTTTCATACAAAAGCGTCCAGGTAAAAATGGTTTCATTTTTAGAATAATAAAGTTTCGAACAATGAATAACCGAAAAGATAAACAGGGCAATCTGTTATCAGATGAAAAACGTCTCACAAAAATTGGTATGCTTATTCGACGATCTTCACTAGATGAAATGCCACAGTTACTTAACGTTCTGAGAGGAGAGATGAGTTTAATAGGACCTAGACCTCTTTTGCCAGAGTATTTGCCACTGTATAATGATGTTCAAAGGAGAAGGCATTTGGCAAGACCTGGGATTACCGGATGGGCTCAGATTAATGGTAGGAATGCTATAACTTGGAAAGAAAAATTTGAATTTGACGTTTATTACGTTGATAACATAAGTTTTCTATTAGACTTAAAAATTATGAAATTAACAATTAAAAAGGTTGTGCTTAAGGAGGATGTTTCATCTAAAACTTCGGCCACTATGGAGCGGTTTACCGGCAACTGATTTAAATTATGATGTCTTACCTAATTTTAGTGCAGTATTAGACAATGGCGATTTGTTTGACAGCTTACAAATAAACATTGCGAGTATTAGAAAGTAAATTAGTGCGTTTTTCATAACGATTGGTATTGAATATTATTAAAGCTTAAAAGTCTTTGGATCTCAAGATCAAATCTTGAATATTAACATAACTGAAGAACAAAATTAAATAAATGGGCGCGAAAATTACGGAGATAGAATATGTTTTTGGAAGAAATAAGATATCTAATGAAGATCTGAAGAAAGAATTTCCAAATTACGATTTTGTGAATTTTGAGAATAAGGTTGGAATTAGGTTCCGTTACAATGTGGATTCAAATCAAACTGGCTTAGATTTGGCAATAGAGGCATGTAATAAACTATTCTTACGTGTGGATAAAAATAATATTGATTATATTCTTTATTGTACACAAAGTCCTGAATATCTATTGCCTACTACCGCTTGTATATTGCAAAATAGATTAGGATTAAGGAAAAATATTGGAGCATTTGACTTTAATTTAGGGTGTTCTGGTTATACTTATGGACTTAGTTTAGCTAAATCACTGATTAATAGTACACAGGCGAAAAATGTTCTTTTAGTGACAGCCGAAACATATTCTAAATATTTGCATCCTTCGGATCGATCAAACAGGGCAATTTTTGGAGATGCAGCGAGCTGTACACTAATCACTTCACACAATGTTGAATATCTACATGAATTTTCTTTCGGAACAGATGGTGCTGGCTATGATAAATTAATTATCAAAAATGGAGGGTCAAAAAATATGTGTCATCCCGATCCAGTAGAACTCCAATATGGAACAGACAATATATATACTGATAATCATTTATATATGAATGGACCTGAAGTTTTTAATTTTACGAGTCAGGTAATACCTGGCTTTACAAAAGATATTTTGGCTCTCAATGCTGCTAATGTAGCTGATGTTGATCAATTTATATTTCACCAGGCCAATGCATTTATGTTAAACTTCATGAGAAAGAGAATAAAAGTAGACGAGAAAAGATTTTACGTCGATCTAATGGATGGGGGTAACACCGTTTCTTGTACAATTCCTATAGCACTTAAGAATTATTCACAAAACATTTCATTGACTCAAATACAAAAGATAGTATTAGTTGGGTTTGGTGTTGGCCTGTCTTGGTGTGGAGGTATGGTTACAATTGATAAAAAGTTATAAATTATATGAAGAAAGAAGAATTTTTAATTAGCTTAAGAGAAGAGCTTGAATTTGATACCGTGCTTACACAGGAACGCATTATTAAAGAAATTGAAGAATGGGATTCAATGTCTGTGATGATTTTAATAGCGTTCGTGTCAGATAATTTCAATGTTACGCTGACTGGGGAGGAAATTAAAAAGATGACTACTTTTCAGTCACTGATTGAAAAGATTGGATTGGAAAAGTTCAATTAGGATTGTTAATGGAGTCCAAATTAATTCTTGTGACCGGAGGGACTTCGGGAATAGGAATGGCATTGTGCGAGAAACTTTTAATAAATGGGAATAGGGTTGTGGCCATAGGCCGGAATGAGGATGCTGTGCTACATTTGAAGAACCAGTATTCTGAATCTTTTATGTTTAAAAATTTTGACCTTAATGATGTGAACTTAATTGATCAACTTATTAGTGAATTAGTTGATCAAAACGGAAAGTTTGATGGTTTTGTAAATTGTGCTGGTCTCGAAGAAACTATTCCTTTAACACTATATACGCCAGCAAAAATACAGTCAATATTTAATTTAAATGTATTTGCTGGAATTGAAATTTTGCGAAATGTTTCCAAGAAGAAACATAGTAATGATTTTGCAAGTATTGTTTTTTTGTCTTCTATCATGGGCCAATTAGGACAACCCGGAAAGGTGGGATATTCTGCAACAAAGGCAGCTGTAACTGGGATAGTCAAGTCTGCCGCTTTAGAACTATCTAAACGTAAGATACGAGTTAATGCGATTCTTCCTGGAATAGTACTTACTCCAATGACAGAAAAATTATTTTTAAAACTCGAGCAGGAAAATATTAACCAAATAATAGACATGCACCCTCTAGGTGTTGGAAAAGTTGATGATGTTATACCATTGATATTGTTTCTACTTTCAAATGGATCAAAATGGATTACTGGTCAGAATATAATAATAGATGGAGGATACTCAATACAATAAAAAAGAATATGTAATTTTAGGTGCTGGTGGTTTAGGACGAGAATTGGAAAGTTGGACTAGCCAAACTTTGAAATTTAATGATGAATATAAACTTCAGGGCTTTATAGACGACAACTTAAATGCATTAGATGATTTGCAAAACAATTATAAAGTCTTGGGTAAATTTCAAGAGGATGTTATATTGAAATATCCTAATATCTTATTAGGAATTGCCGACCCGATCGCAAAATCCTTAGTACATACTAAAATTTTGGCTTATGGGGCTCAAATTATATCGTTTATTCACGAAAGTGCTATAATCGGAAAGAATTCGGAATTGGGACATGGTCTTATTTTATGTCCATTTTCATTAATATCTTGTAATGTTAGACTCGGGAAAAGTGTTTTCCTAAATTTAGGCTCTCATATTGGCCATGATGCAGTGATAGGTGATTATTGTAGCATTATGGCTAACGTTGATATTGGAGGTGGGGCTATAATAGGCGATAATGTATTTATTGGCTCTAACGCTACGATTTTACCAGGAATTAAAATCGCTTCAAATTCAAGGATCGGTGCAGGTTCTGTAGTTCTGCGTAATATAAAAAAGTCAGGAACTTACTTCGGAAATCCTGCAAAAATGATCTATTAGAAAAGGTATATGAAAAAGATAATTATTTTTGGCGCTGGGGGATTTGGAAGAGAAGTTAAGATGTTGATTGATCAAATTAATGCTAACTCATTACAGTGGGAATTTTTAGGTTATGTTGACGAGGGTAAGAAGGCAGGAGATAAAATTAACAATTATCCTATTCTAGGAGGAGTTGATTATATCAATAAGTTACAACAAGATACCTATTTAGTTTTTGCAATAGGCGATCCTGCGACTAAAGCAAAATTAGAATCTTATATTAAAAATCCGAAAATTAGTTATGGTATTTTAATTCATCCTAATGTTTATATTGGTAAGGATGATGTTCATATTGGCGAAGGAAGCATAATTTGCGCTGGAAATGTAATTACCGTAAATATAAATGTTGGAAGACACGTGATTTTGAATCTTTGTTGTACTATTGGACATGATACAGCAATTCAGGATTATTGTTCTCTAATGCCTGGAGTAAATATCTCAGGAGAGGTACTTGTTGAGCGATTGGTTTATATTGGTACAGGTGCGAAAATTATTAATCAATTAACAATTGGTATGAACTCGACGATAGGTGCGGGTGCAGTTGTATCGAAATCTTTACCTTCAAATTGTGTAGCTGTCGGAATACCTGCTAAACCTATAAAATATAAAACTAATGAATAATTCAAAAATCTGGCTTTCTTCTCCTCATATGGGAGGAACTGAGCAAAAATATGTTGGCGAAGCATTCGCTGAAAATTGGATTGCACCGCTAGGTCCAAATGTCGATGGTTTTGAGACTGATTTGCAAAACTTTACTGGAGTTCACCACGCTGCTGCATTGAGCTCAGGTACCGCAGCATTACATCTGGCTTTGATTTTATTAGGAGTTGATCAGGGCGATGAAGTAATTTGTCAAAGTTTTACATTTTCAGCATCTGCTAATCCAATCTTATATTGCCGAGCTACCCCTGTCTTTATTGATAGTGAAAATGATACATGGAATATGGATCCTGTTTTGCTAGAAGAAGCTATTTTGGATCGTCTGGCAAAAGGAAAAACGATTAAAGCCATTATTGTAGTTCATTTATATGGTATGCCAGCTAAAATGTCTGAGATAATAGATATTGCCAATAAGTACGGTATCCCGATTATAGAAGATGCTGCTGAAGGCCTTGGATCGAAATATCATAGTAAGCCACTGGGCTCATTTGGTAAGTTTGGTATTCTTTCTTTTAATGGAAATAAAATTATTACAACTAGTGGAGGGGGTGCTTTGCTTTCTGAAGATCAGTCTGAAATACAGAAAGCCAGATTCTTAGCAACTCAAGCTCGCGATAGTGCTCCTCATTATCAACATTCTCAAGTTGGATACAATTATAGAATGAGTAATATCTGCGCTGGAATTGGAAGAGGTCAAATGGAAGTGTTAGATGAAAGGGTTATACAACGAAGAGCAAATCATGAATTTTATCTTGACAATTTGAAAGAAATGAGTTGGATAGAATTTTTAAAAGAACCTGAGGGATTTTATTCTAATCGTTGGTTATCTTGTATCCTTATTAGCCCTGACAATGGAGTTGATAGAGAAAGCATTCGTTTAGCTTTGGAAAAAGTAAATATTGAGTCTAGACCTCTTTGGAAGCCAATGCATAAGCAGCCAATCTTCTCTGCTTATCCATTCTATGGAAACGGCACGTCTGAAAATCTCTTTAAAAATGGATTATGTTTGCCTTCGGGATCTAATCTAAAGTTAGATGATCTTAAGAGAGTTGTTAATGAAATAAAACAAGCGTATAATGGTTAATATCTAAATAGCTAATGACATTATATTTTAATTGTTAAAAATTCCAATATTTACCTTATCCAGATCTGAATGATTAGTTTCGATATGAAGAAAATTTTAATTTTATTATTCTGCGTTTTCAATGTGTTATATAGTCAAGCTCAAGAACAGCAAACTCCCAATCGGGATATCCCATATTCATACCAATTTTATCAGAAGCTAAATCAATCTATATATAATGTAGATTCTAAGGTTCATAGTTCGATCCGTGGATTTTACAGTGATGATACAACTTTGGTAAATGCTTATACTATTCTTATGAATGTCGGAGTAGATTCTCTTACTAAAAGAAGTTGGGCACGGAGGAAGTTGATGGAAGAGCATTTATTAAACTTCGATGGCGATGACTACAATGTTTACATAGATTTTCTGCCAGATTTGCAGATTGGCAGAGACGTTAAAGATAAAAAAACAACATGGTTAAATACGCGGGGATTCCAGATAGGAGGAAACGTGGGATCAAAATTTTCATTTTATGCAAGCGCTTATGAAAATCAAGCTGTATTTTCTAATTACTACAATACTTTTGTAGTAAAGAATTTGGTTGTACCAGGTCAAGCTCAGGGTAATAAAATAAATAGCGGTAAAAGTGATTACAATTATGCAACAGCTCTTGTATCTTATACACCAAATAAGCACTTGAACCTTACATTAGGGCGCGATAAGAATTTTATTGGGGATGGTTATCGTTCGATGTTATTAAGTGATAATTCAGCTCCATATTCATTCTTTAGAATACGTGCTTCATTAGGGAGTATACATTATCAGACCATATATGCTTACATGCTTGATCCAGGTGCTGAAAGATTTACTGAAGATCGAAGGTTAGGCGATAGAGGTAAATGGATGGCTGCACATTATGTTGACTGGAACGTGACAAAAAGATTCTCTGCAGGTTTCTTTCAGGCAGTAACATGGGCCGATGCTGAAGTGGAAGGAAAAAGAGGATTTGATTTTAATTATGCACATCCTTTTATATTTTTACGCTCTGTTGAAAGTGCAAATTCTGTTTCTCCCGACAAGATGCGCTTAGGATTTAATCTGAAATACGAAATCTTCAATAATACAACTATTTATGGTCAGTTTATGTTCGATGAGTTTACAGCTAAGGAATTTTTTGCAGGAACGGGATATTGGGCAAATAAGAACGCTATTCAGATTGGAGTTAGGGGGGCTGATTTAATGAAAGTTAAGAGGTTAAATTACTTAGCTGAATTCAATACAGCGAGACCATACACTTACGCCCATTTTAATAGAATTTCAAACTATTCTAGCATGAACCAACCTTTAGCTAATCAACTTGGTGCCAACTTTAGGGAATTTTTAGGTTTATTAAATTATTCTTTGAAAAGATTCGATTTTAGTGCTGAAGCAATGTATGCTAGAACAGGGTTAGACCCCCAAGGGCTTAATTATGGTGGCGATATTTTTAAATCATATGATGTTCGCGTTTCTGAATATGGAAATAAGATTGGTCAAGGATTGGGAACTGATTTATACTATGGTGAAGCAAAAGTGGCATATATTCTAAATCCGAAATACAATCTGCGCATTGAACTAGGTGGGATTTTCAGAAAAGAATCTAATGCTCTCTCTGTTACAAATACAGGATTATTCACCCTTGGTTTGAGAAGTACGTTTAGGAATTTATATACTGACTTTTAGTAAAGCTATACTGTAGCACAGAGGCTCCATTTCCTGAATCTATTTTCCACTATTGGAGACAGAAGTTTGTGAATCGGTGCCCATACATGGGAGCTAATTTCATTGACACAGGGACCATCATAATTATAAGATTATTGAATTCAGTTTGTATACCACTTCTTATAAACATTAGTGGTCCGCAAACCAGAAGTTTCTTTCTTCCGATATAGTACAACATGTAATATTTTCAACAGGGTTATTTTGTAAGCTAACACCACCGTGCATCTTGACGTGAGCTATCACGGTTTATAAATTTGGCTTCATAAAAATATTATTATGGAGCTACAACCAATCAAACCCCGTCGCGCCTTGCGCTTTCGCAGCAAGCAGGAAATTATCCATTTGTTGGAGAAATTTGAATCTGTAAAAAAGCAGACCGGCTTGACTAAATTCTGTAAAGATCATGATCTTCCTACAGGTACATTTTGCACCTGGCAGCGGTGTTGCCGCCAGGGAAAATACGCCATTCATGGTAAATTTATTGCGCTATCTGCTGAGCCGGTTCCTTCCATTACAGCTGCAGTGCCACTGTAACCCTCCCTTTTTTCGAACCGATTTAGGAGGCGAGAATTCAAATTTATATATTATTTTCTTATCCCTCAGCATGCAGTCGACTCCGCAGGAGTTGACTGCATGCTGAGGCTCCATTGTGCTCTATATTCCAGCGGTGTTTTACCCTGCAAAGCTTCATGTGGCCTCTTTGAATTATAATCGTTTAGCCATTCCTCCGCTAGTAACTGTACTTACGTTATATCATCAAATAAATAGGCATCCAGAATACTTTCCCTGAAGCTGCGATTAAAACGTTCTATATATCCATTTTGCATTGGCCTTCCAGGCTGTGTATATCGAATTTCAATATGATTATCCTTGCACCAGGTACTAAATTCCTTACTGATAAATTCAGGTCCATTATCAACCCTTATACATTTTGGCTTTCCTTGCTCGCAAATGACTTGTTCCAATATCCTGGTTACTCTTACCGCAGGCATAGAATGGGCAGCCTCAATGGCAATCGCTTCCCGGTTAAAATCATCTATGACATTCAGTGTCCTGAACTTTCTTTGATTGCTCAGCACATCATTCATAAAATCCATAGACCACATTTCTCCAGGGGTATCTGGCTGTAACAGCGGAGTTTTTACCCGAGCTGGTAAACGCTTACGTATTTTCCTGCGTTGATTTAACCCCAGTAATAGATATACGCGTCTGACTCTTTTATAATTCCATTTATAGCCTTGTGTACGGATTCTTCCATAATATAGATCCTGTCCTTCAGTAGGATAAGCCAAAGCTAGTTCCTGGAGTTTGGCAATCGTTTCTGAATCATCCTTTAGCTTTTGATAATAATACATGGATTTCGGCAGCGATGCTACCCGACAAGCCCTACTGATGCTCCACCACATAAGCAACCATGTTTTTACGCTGGCAGGGCTTTAGAACTTTTTTGAAAGTACATCTTTAAGTATCTTGTTATCAAGAGCCAGCTCAGCATACATGTGCTTAAGTCTGCGATTTTCTTCTTCCAGTTCTTTCAAACGCCGAAGCTCTTGATTATCCATCCCAGCGTACTTTTTCTTCCAATTATAAAATGTGGCTTGGTGTACGCCAAGTTCACGGCAGATATCTGCAACCTTTTTACCTGACTCTTGGGCCTTGATGGCTGCAACGATCTGGCTTTCACTGATTATTGACTTTTTTATCTTACTGTTTTAAAGTTACGAATTTTCGCTACTTATGCAGTCCGATATTTTGGGAGGGTTACACACTTCCTGTCTTCGCCAGTATAAATTCAGGGAATATGACGATCCAGCTGCATCAGTATGTTGTACCAGACTACATTCAATCTTTGTTGGATAAGCCGAAAAACGTATGATACCATCTAATAAAAATTATTTTGTCTACCCCGATTGTATCGACGGCCGCAAAAGTTTTAACGGGCTTACTGGTATTATCCGTAGCGAATTGCAGCGTGATCCTGCAGGTGGTGATGTGTTTATATTTGTAAGCCGTTCGCGGCAAAGCATCAAATTGTTATTCTGGGAGCATGGTGGTTTTGTAATTTACTATAAGAAGTTGGATAATTAGAGTTTTGAAGTTCCGCCACTTCGCGCTGATGGACAAGGCCGGTATATCAGCGAAATCCAATTGGTGCAGGTCATCCGTGGCATTGAATTCCAGAAAGAAAAGCAGCGCAGCAGCAGCAGGCGGAAAACGACACTAGTTCTGGAACAGTAACCCGCAGGAAATATTCGGAAAAAATTTGCAGAAAAAGCGTGATTGCTTATTTTTAGGGTAACCAAATAGCGCTTAATGCAATCAGCAGACACGATTGATTACAAAGAACTGTATGAACAATCCCGGAAGGAAAACATCCATCTGCGGGATGAATTCAAGCAATTGCGCTTAGTAAACGAGCAACTGCTGCACCGTTTGGAACAATTGCTTAAACTGAGCTTTGGTAGCAAAAGTGAACGTTATCTGGGCAAGGAACAAAGTCCTGGTCAGCTTCGTTTGGGGCTGATGGAAGAAGTAACTCTTGAGGTAACCGTACCTGCACCTGTTCCTGCTGAAAGTGCAAAGCAGGTACAGGCAGTACAACAAAAGAAGAAGCACTTTGTGATTCCTGAGCATATTGTAGACGAAATCCAGGAGATCCATCCTGATGTAATTCCTGAAGGCAGTAAATGCACCGGCAGCGAGGTATCTTATCGCTTAAAATGCAGTCCTGCACGTTTAACGGCTAAAAAGATCATCCGTTATAAATACCTGTTACCTACACCTGCCGGCGATCCGGGCCTGACCAGCAAGATCATTATTGCGCCTCTACCCGATGAATGATCAAAAACTGTATGGCTGATGCCTCGCTGCTGGCTACGCTGATCATTGAAAAGTATTGTGACCACCTGCCAGTATATCGCCAGATGACCCGTTGTGATCGTACAGGAATCAAACTGGCACACTCTACACTGCTGGACTGGATTGTCAAAACCTGCACCCTGTTAAATCCATTGTATGAAAAACTTAAACAGGAAGTGCTGCAAAGCAACTACATGATGATGGATGAGACCACGATGAAGGTGATGGATAAAAGCACCGGGGTTATTTCTGGGCAGCGCAGGCTCCGCCAGCTCAGCTGGTATTCTTTGAATATCAGCCTAGGCGCAATCAGGAAGTGCCCCAGACACTCTTATCCAATTATAAAGGGTATCTCCAAAGTGACGGGTACAGCTGTTATGAAACGCTTGCTGCAAACAAGGATATTACCTTATTATGTTGCATGGCTCATGCAAGACGCTATTTCCTGGAATCAGAAAAAAATGATCCAAAAAGGGCGATATATGCATTGAATGTCTTTGGACATCTTTATGATATTGAGCGCGAAATCAAGGATAAAACCACACAGGACCGCAAAGAAGCCAGACAGGAACTTTCCAAACCTATATGGGGCCACTTTGGACAGTGGCTTGAAGAAAATGCCAGAATGCTAAATGAGAAAAGTGCCATTCACAAAGCTTTTTCCTATACCATGAAACGGTATAAACGGCTGTCGGTCTAAATGGAAAACGGTGCCCTCAATATTGATAACAATCCAATTGAGGGCAGTATAAGAGGAATTGCCCTGGGAAGAAAGAAGTTTATGTTCTGTGGTTCCCATGACGGGGCGCAAAGAAGTGCTATGCTATATTCTTTCATGGGAACATGCAAGCTGCTGGGCATTAATCCAATGGTCTGGATGGTAGATGTGCTGAAAAAAATCAATAAACAGCCCACAGCCCAAATCCAAGATCTTTTACCACACCGATGGAAAAAGATGCAGGAAATCGAACCTGTGCTGTAGTGTTAGCTTACGTTATTTTCAATGTCGTTTTCCATTTAGACCGAAATTAGTTTATTATGGCAATGACTTTATGAGTTGCACTTTTCCAAACATTCCGATATTCATCAAGCCATTGTACCTCGTTTTAATTATTCGAGCCAGCTATAGAATTTGCGATTATATCATTTTTTTAATTTGTCCTGAACAAGAAATCCTATCTTAAATTTAATTAAAACCTTTACTAAAATTAAAGTTGAAAAATATAATATTAGAAATTTAATTATGTGAATCGCGAATAATAAGTAAGAATTATCAGTATATACATTAAAACTTTGCGATGTAAGGAATTTACTGATGGTCACCATGATTGATGCGAAAAATATATGGTATAAATAAATTCCGAATGTTTCTTTTCTGGGGTTTAAATATTTGAAATTAAATTTTCTATTAAAAAGTCTTATCAGTAATATAAAAATACTAACGGAATACAATTGATTGCTAATACGAAGAATATTAAAATATTCTTTAGAACCATTCAGATAAAGGTGGTAGGACTCATATGAAGAAAGTAGAAAGAAGAATAAGGATAGTATTACTAAAACGATTTTATTTATAGAGCTGCAATATCTAGTAAGGTGGCTATTACCAATCATATAGCCAAGCCAGATATAAAATACATATCCGAGACAGGAGTAGGAAGGCATTTTAGATTGTCCGCTATAAACTGCTATCCAACTAAATATTATCAAAATAATCAACATTATTATTCCGGTTCTTAGTTTGGAAATGTTTTTTTTAAAAAGTAATAAAAAAAACAAGCATAACCAATAATTGGGCAGAAACCAAAACATGGAATTTGTAATTAACTCAACTAAGTATTGAGGTAGTCTATATCCATAATTTTTGTTGAGTATCTCCGTATTAAATATGAAAATGGCCACTAGAATGCTCAATGTAAACAAATATGGGGTTAGCGTGGTAGATATTCTCTTCTTTATGTAAAGCAAAGTATCTTGTTCTTGTATTTTACTTGATAATAAAAATCCAGATATCATAAAAAAACAAATGACACCAAATTTGAAGAAATTCATAAAACACAAATAAAAAAAAACATTATTCAGAGATGTTACATCAATGTTATTTCCAAATAATGGTGTATGAGCCCAAACAATTCCGATCATTGAAATCATCCTAATCCAGTCTACAAAATTATAATTTACTACGTGCGGTACTATCAAATTATTGGCTGTAGAATTATTTCCTACAGAATTATCTACATACATTTTATGGACGGGCTTATCAAATACATTCTTAACTTGTAGAAACTACTAATTTTAATTAATTTTTTTCTAAAATGCGAATGTAGGTTTTTAAATTTTATATCATTTAAATATTTACGCTCTATTTTGTTTTTTAATGAAAAAAACACACATATAGGTTGTAAAGCGGGATAAGTTCGGGTGAATGTTATCTGTTTTTTGCAAAATTTTGTTATATTTATCTTTTTAATATTCCTCATGAAAGCTCTCCACAATTATGCTTTGCTATTTGCAATGTTAATATTTTTACTTGCCTGTAAGAAAGGAGGATCCCCACTTTCTAATGATGTTAGTTTAGATTTGTCTACTGTAGATACTGCGCAGCTTTCAATTCCTTCACCGATATTGTTGCCTGATTCAATAAATCAATTGCCACAAAAGCATTTAACCATAGTTATTCTAGGCTCTTCAACAGCAGTTGGCATTGGTTCAACTGAGCCAAAATATAGTTGGGCAGGGTTATTAGAGACCAAGGTTTTAAAAGATGGTAAGGATATTAATTTTGTTAATTTGGCCGTCAGCGGCTATAATACATTTCAAATATTGCCAACTGGGTTTCCTGTGAAAAATATTAGACCCTTTCCTGATGCACTTAATAATATTACTGCGGCAATTAGTTTGAATCCCGACTTAGTAATTATCAATATGCCAACAAATGATATATCTTTGAATTTCAGTGATGAAGAAATATTAGCAAATTATAAGACAATTATCGATTTACTAGAGAAGAAGAATATTGGTTATATAATAACGGGAACTCAACCCCGTGACTTTCCAAGTACTGAAGTAAGAAATAGATTAAAAATATTAAACGATAAGTTGCTCATAACTTTTCCAGGGAATGTTGTGAATTATCTCGCTAAATTAAGTAAGGCCGGTTGGTACATTGCTGATTATTATAGTACTGGGGATAGTGCACATTTGAATAATAGAGGACACAGGATTATTTATCAGTACATGATCAATTTTCCGGTATTCAAGGATTTAGTCGGATATAGGTAGACTTTATTTACGGATAACTATTTAATAGTCATTCCACTTTGTAGGCGATTTAAATTAAGCCATACCAATTAACCATCTTAGTTAAAATCCGGAATTAGACTGCTTCAGAACATATTCTATACGACGGAATTATGTCTAATTTAAATATTTATGAAAGTTGAAGACTTTGCGACTAATAAGTTCATTAATATGTTATTTTTCGAGGTGTATTTAGTTAAAAAATAAGCATACGACCAGAGCTATCTATAATCTTAATTGCGTCTCTAAGGTTTCAGCTATTTCGTGTCCAATATTTGATTAAAAATGGACACATGATGTTTATATGTCCATTCTATTTTGCTATGTTTGTGATATGTCTAGTATTTGCCGAAAAATGAACATATGCCATTTATATGTCCATTAATTTGCATGATTTTAGGGACATGTCCAATATATAATTAAATGGAATACAGGCCATACGATAGAACGAAGCCTTATAATGAACTTCCATTATTGCCTCCCAGTGATGTGGAAGAAGATGTAGAAGTGTTAAAGAAGTTAGTTAGTGCATCGAGAGCATTGGCTGCAACTAACAGTAGCCTGCATCGCTTACCTCATCCTACGATATTGGTTGACACAATCGCATTACAGGAAGCGCAAACGTCGACTGCGATTGAAAATATTTTCACCACAGAGGATGAACTATACAAGGCAGTTTCTGATTCGCTTAAGGAAGAAAATATAAAGCCGGCAACGAAGGAGGTGCTACGTTACAGGGAAGCACTATGGGAAGATACAAATTAATATTAGCTAGTGGAAAAATTGATATGGATTGTGTGGTAAGCACTTTCAGGCAAGTCAAAAACTCCACTGCTGGCTTGAGATCGCCTCAAAGTTTGACAGTTATTCGCAGAGGGCAAAGCGAATTCCGGTCTGGAGAAATCGTATATACTCCTCCTAGAGGTGAGGGGATTTTGGAAAGCAAAATGGGAAATCTAATTGAATATTTGAATGATGATATTAAATATCCGTCCGATCCGCTGATCAAGATGTGTATTTCTCATTATCAATTTGAGGCAATTCACCCATTTTCTGATGGAAACGGTAGAACTGGTAGGATATTAAATCTCTTATATCTGGTGAACAAGAGTTTGCTGGAACAGCCCGTGCTTTATTTATCGAAATATATTCTGATTAATAAGTAAAAGGGGAATGTAATATTCTTCGCTATTCGAGTATTATATTCCCCGGAGTCATCGATTTTAGGAATAAGAAGATATAATTTCTTATTCATTTTGCGGACTAAGATTTTTTTGCTCTGATCGCCTCGTGCAGTTCAATGATCTTTTTTTGTTGAAGATTATAAGCTTCAGTTAAGTTAGTTAATTGTTTTTTTAGATCCGGAAATTCTTCATCTTCACTATCTTTTTCACCTATTTTCAACAAATCAATTATGGAAATGCTGAATATATTAGCAATTAATAGTAATTTGCTGAAAGTAATGTCGGTACCCCCTGTTTCAATCTTGGAATAGGCCGGAACAGAAATGTTAAGTCTGTCTGCAATGAATTTTTGACTTAAGCACTGAGTTTGGCGTAATACTTTTAATTTTTGTCCTACGTTTTTTGTCATTGTTGAGAGTTTTTGAGGATAATAAAAAGATAAATATTTGGTTAAAGTATTATTTAAGCGATTCTTGACGTTATGATATAGCAAAAGAAAAGCCAAGACTTAAAGTATAGTTAATAATTTGTTATTATTATCATATATTCAGATTCGTTAGATTTACTTATTGTAAATAAAGATATTAAACAATTGCTATTTCTATGAAGGACACTTATGTATTAATCATGGCTGGTGGAGTTGGCAGCCGTTTCTGGCCAAAAAGCCGTAACAACTTTCCAAAACAGTTTATTGACATTCTTGGTATTGGAAAGTCGCTTTTACAATTAACACACGAACGTTTTCTGAACGTTTGCCCGAAAGAGAATATCTTCATTTTATCAAATGAACAATATTCAGGTTTAATTACTGATCAGCTTCCTGATCTGCCCAGGGAAAATATCATCTCTGAACCTAGTCGCAACAATACCGCTCCTTGTATTGCTTATGCTTCGTTTAAAATCAAACAACTGAATGCTGCTGCGAAAATTGTTGTTGCTCCTTCTGATCACTTGATTTTGAATGAAAAGGTTTTCTTGGAGAAGGTGGAAGAAGCTTTGGCTTTTGTAGAGGAAAATGATGCATTGGTTACTTTGGGTATTAGCCCGACAAGGCCGGATACAGGGTATGGTTATATCAATTATGATAAAGAGGATTTCAATGGCGTACATAAAGTACTGCAGTTTTTAGAAAAACCTAATCTGGAGAAAGCAAAAGAATTTGTAGCGAGTGGTGATTATCTTTGGAATGCAGGGATTTTTGTTTGGAGCGTAAATGCAATATTAAGTGCATTGGCTGAACACTCGCCATCTATATTCGAACTTTTTGAAAAAGGTATTTCCTGTTATAATACTGCAGATGAACAATCTTTCATATCTGTCAACTATCCGCTTTCTGATAATATCTCTATTGATTATGCGATCATGGAAAAAGCAGGAAATGTTTATACTATTCCGGGCGACTTTGGCTGGTCTGATTTAGGTACATGGGCTTCTTTATATGAGGTGATTGAAAAGGATGAGGATAACAATGTATTTTCTGGAAATGCGGTTAATCTTGCTGAAACTTCAAATTGTATGATCCAGATTCCTAAAGATAAAGTGGCAGTGATCAAGGGGCTGGATAATTATATCGTGGTAGACGACGGCAAAGTTTTGCTGATTTACCCTAAGGCTGCGGAACAGGAAATCAAAGAGGTGTCTAAAGCAATTGTTGCTGCATGTGGTGATGAATTTGCATAAAGACAGCTAAAGAAATAATTTATATTTGTCATTTAATCTACTTATAAAATCGTCAATCAATGAAAGTTGCTCTTATTACAGGTGTTACAGGCCAGGATGGTGCCTATCTAGCGGAATTCTTATTAAAAAAAGGATATTTTGTTCATGGTTTGAAAAGAAGATCTTCCATGTTCAATACAGAAAGGATCGATCATTTATATCAGGATCAGCATGAGAATGGGGTGAATTTCAAATTGCATTTTGGTGATTTGACAGATTCAACTAACCTGATTCGTATTATTCAGGAAGTGCAGCCGGATGAAATTTATAACCTTGCGGCGATGAGCCATGTGAAGGTAAGTTTTGATATGCCGGAATATACTGCGAATGCGGATGGTATCGGTACATTGAGGTTATTGGAAGCTATCAGAATCCTAGGTTTGCAGGAAAAAACAAGGATTTATCAGGCTTCTACGTCTGAATTATATGGTTTGGTACAAGCAGTACCCCAAAGTGAAACTACTCCTTTTTATCCACGTTCTCCTTATGCCGTGGCTAAAATTTATGGTTACTGGATTACGGTGAATTATAGGGAAGCTTACAATATGTTTGCTTGTAACGGTATTCTATTTAATCATGAAAGTCCGTTAAGGGGGGAAACCTTTGTAACGCGTAAAATTACCAGAGCGGCATCGAAAATCGGATTGGGATTGCAAAAATGTTTGTATTTGGGTAATCTTTCTGCACAACGAGACTGGGGCCATGCAAAGGATTATATTGAAGCGATGTGGTTGATCTTGCAACAGGATGTTGCGGAAGATTATGTAATTGCTACGGGAGTAACGACTACAGTGCGTGATTTCGTAAAAATGAGTTTTGCTGAATTAGGGATTACTGTTGCGTTTAGCGGTGAAGGTGCAGAGGAATTAGGGGTGATTGCTGCGATTGATGAGGCAATTGGTGTGGAGCTGGGTTTGAATACAGAAGCGTTAAGTATTGGTATGGAAGTGGTAAAAGTGGATCCTGCTTATTTCCGTCCCACTGAAGTGGATTTATTGCTAGGAGACCCTACAAAATCTAAAACTAAATTAGGATGGGTACCAAAATATGATTTACCATTATTGGTGAAGGATATGATGCAAGCGGATCTGGAATTGATGAAAAAAGATGAGCATTTGAAAGTTGGCGGATTTAAGACGTTGAACAACTTCGAATAGTATACATACTGTATAAAAAAACCGTTCATTTTTTAGGTCAAGCCTTCAAAATGAACGGTTTTTTTGATTCTGTACTATTCAAACGATAATTACTGATACCCTGTGAATATAATTTCTGGCTTATTTTTTGTCAAATAAATCGGTTTAATGGGCATATAACAATATTTAGTATCTTAATTAATAATTTGAGCATATAAATGATATCTTGTGTTGATGCTTGGTATGATTTTTTGATTAAATTTGCCGTTACTAAAACCTACGACATCTTGTTCAATCAGATAAATATAGTACCCAGGTGGATAATCTTCACATTAGATTTAACGATCTGTTTCGTTTCTTTAGCGATAGCTTATTTGATCAAACGTAATTTTGATCTCTCTACCTTAGATTACCTGGAATTTAGCAGGAATGTATTAATTACTACGGTGATCAGTACATTGGTATTTATTGTTGTGAAAACCTTTTCAGGTATTATCCGCTATACAAGTGCGCAGGATTCATTCAGAATTCTCTATGCCGTCATTGTATCTAATGGTACTTTTTTTCTCCTAAATATGGGCTTTGTGGCTTTTGGTAATCCTGCACTGATTCCTAACAGCGTTTTAGTAATTAATGGTCTGACATGTTTTGTCATGTTAATCACTTACAGGGTATTGGTGAAATACTTTTTTATGTATATCAAAAACCTCCGTTTAGATACGGTCCGTGTGATGATATATGGAGCTGGTGAAGCAGGGGTGGCTACTAAACGTACTTTTGATCACGATCCTAATGTGAATAAAAACATCATTGCTTTTGTGGATGATGATCAGCGGAAGATGGGTAAAACCATTGATGGAATAAAAATTCTGGATGCAAGCCAGTTAATTGACCTGATTGTAAAACATCAACTGGATGAAATCATTTTTGCTTCTTATACGATCCCTTCTGAACGGAAGGAGCAGATTGTAGATGTTTGTTTGGAGCATGGAATTAAAGTGTTAAATATTCCGCCGCCAAATGTATGGACGGATGGTAAACTACAAACTACGCAGATCAAGAATTTAAACATTGAGGACTTGTTAAACCGTAAACCTATCCATATTGATATTGAAGGAATCGGTTCTCAATTACAGAATAAAAGAATCTTAATCACAGGAGCTGCGGGTTCTATCGGTTCTGAGATTGTAAGGCAGCTGGCTAAGTTTGATGTAGGATTGATTATTCTTTGTGATCAGTCGGAATCTGCTTTACATGAGTTGTATCTTGAAATGACGGAAACCACTAAAAACAAAAACTTTCATGCTTTTATTGGTGACGTGAGAGATGAGCGCAGAATGGAACATTTATTCAGCACTTTGAAACCACACTACGTATACCATGCTGGTGCTTACAAACATGTGCCTCTCATGGAAGATAACGCTTGTGAGGCCATTAAAACGAACGTGCTGGGGACTAAAACTATTGCTGATAAGGCAGTGAAACATGGTGTGCAGAAATTCGTAATGATTTCTACGGATAAGGCAGTTAATCCTACCAACGTAATGGGGGCATCCAAAAGGATTGCTGAAATTTATGTGCAGTCGTTAAACAATTCATTACATAACCATGATCACATCTTCAGTAACGGTTTGAGTTATATCAATGAACTGGATGTAAAGCCAATTACCAAATTCATTACCACACGTTTTGGAAACGTTCTGGGGTCGAATGGCTCAGTCATACCAAGGTTCAAGCAGCAGATTGAAAAAGGTGGACCAATTACGGTAACACACCCTGAGATTACACGTTATTTCATGACTATTCCTGAAGCTTGTCGCTTAGTGCTTGAAGCAGGTTGTATGGGGACTGGAGGAGAGATTTTTGTATTTGATATGGGTAAGTCTGTCAAGATTATTGATCTGGCAAAGAAAATGATCTTGCTTGCAGGCCTGGTGCCAAATCAGGACATCCAGATTGAGTACTCAGGACTTCGTCCGGGAGAAAAGCTTTTTGAAGAATTGCTGAATGATAATGAAAATACGATGCCTACGCACCATGAAAAGATCATGATTGGTAAGGTAAGGGAATATGCATTTGATGATGTACAAAAACAAATCTATACGCTGATAGAGCATGCGCAGCGTTGTGATGACCTGCAGGTTGTAACTAATATGAAAGCTTTGGTGAAAGAGTTTAAAAGTAAAAACTCTGTGTTTGAAAGTCTGGATATTAAGAATTAAATGACCTCTTGTTTGCTTGCGTCTGCCTTATTTTGTGATAGATTATACCTACCGTGCACTGCATCTTGCATTAACAACTTAATAGTATCGCTGAGAACAAGCAATGATCAAGATCACATCTGACTAAAAAATTGAACACCCGTTTATTTTTCTATAAAAAATCTGCTTCGTTTAAATTCCAAATAGTGGCTGAACAGCTTCTGTTGTAATTATTTACAAATAATTTTTCTGGCACTAATTGTAATAAATACACTATCTTGAGTGTAAATTACTGATACACAGTTATGTGTAATTGTATGAAATTTTGATTAGAGCCAGGGGTTGTAGAACAGTCATTAATTGGTATCATAATTGATACACAGGGGTAATTAGGAATTTTAGGTCGGATAGAAATCGTAATAATGATTACTTCAACCTATTTATTTATATTTTAAGACTGTTAACTAAAATTTTTACGAATCTGGCATTGATTCGCTTTTAGTAAATTTAATATTTATCAGTATTTGTGGATTTTGGGGTAATATTAGGCTGTTTTTAGCCTTTTAAAATCCGTAATTTCATTTTATTGTAACATAATTGATATAATAAAGGTTTTAAATTAGCGTTTTCATGTTTCATAATAGTTTTCAGATTTTATAATGGAGCTATTGTAGAGCTTATTTAAAAAGGCTATTTTAAATCTATTTAATCATTAGATAATATAATAATAACGTATTGATTCCATAAGTGGTGTTTTATACTTTATCAGAATAACTTATCTTGTGTAAACATAATTAGAGATATTTGTGTTGCGAAAATGTGTGTAGATTTCAATTTTACTTAAAAAATTATATGTTCGGTTTCTTTCATAAGAAAAACAAAATAAGTGACATAGAATGGCTGGGAGTTGATATTCACTCACATATTCTACCTGGCATTGATGACGGATCTAAAGAAGTCGGACAGTCTTTAGGATACATTCACGAAATGCAGGAATTAGGCTTCAGCAGGCTGGTTTGCACACCTCATATCTTTGAAGATTTATATCCAAATACACCTGAAACAATTCTTCCTGTTTTAAAAACAGTTCAGGATGAAGTAAGAAAGCAAAATCTAAGTATCGAAATCAATGCTGCGGCTGAATATATGGCCGACAGTGAGTTTGTGGTGAAAGAAGGACTGCTGGTATTTCCTGGTCAGCATATTCTGATTGAAATGTCTTACCTGATGGAAACACCGAATATAGAAAATATCATTTTTGAGCTTCAGCTGTTAGGTTATCGGGTGATTTTGGCGCATCCGGAACGTTACAATTTCTATTTCAGGCATCATGAACGTTATGAGAAGCTCAAAAACATGGGCTGCGCTTTTCAGCTAAACTTACTTTCTGTACTGGGCTATTATGGCAAAGGGGTGAAAACAATGGCAGAACATCTGCTTAAAGCGCAGATGTATGATTTTGCAGGGACTGACCTGCACCATGATAAACACATGAAGATATTGAGTGACGCAGTTAAAAGTGGTCGCTTACATACGCTGGTGGGGAATTATGGATTCAAAAATAAAGAAGTATTTACGAATGATGTTTTTAGGACTAAAAGCATTTAAATATATAACGGAGGCCTGTCCTCTTTTTTTTTTTAACCTATGAATAAAATATTTAAGATTGGCACGAACTGTTTAGTACTATGCGTGCTGTCTGCGCTCTTCTTTTCTTCGTGTTCTCCAAAAGTGAAGGCTGTTTATTTTACGGATCTGGACTCAGTTCAGGTACAACAGATTGCGGGGGCGCCATTTACAGAACCATTGATTCAAACGGATGATATACTGAGTATTTCGGTGCAAACGATAGACCCGGCAGCTTCGATGGCTGTAAACCAAACGCCTGTAACGGCTACGGCAGGGATTACTAATTCCGCATCGGGTTTCCTGGTTGATAAAAAAGGAAATGTGGAAATACCGATGCTTGGAATAGTGAAGGTAGCGGGCCTGACTACAGCGGATGCAAAAGAAGTCATCCGGACGGAAGCGGAAAAGTATTATAAGAATCCAACTATACAGGTCAGGTTTGCGAACTATAAGATTACAGTAATTGGTGAGGTTGCACGACCAGCATCATATACGGTGCCAAATGAAAAGGTAACGGTGCTGGATGCCATTGCTATGGCGGGCGACTTAACAATTTACGGAAAGCGTGATAATGTGATGCTGATTCGTGATGAGGGTGGCAAAAAGGAAGTGGTGCGGCTGGATCTGACTTCGGCAAAGACGATGACTTCACCATATTTTTACCTGAAGCAGAATGATGTATTATATATTGAGCCCGGAAAAGGCAAAATCGCTGCGAATAACCTTGCGAAAAGACAAACGATTACTCTGGTTCTTTCTTCATTATCAGTGCTTATTGCAATACTTACAAGACTATAAATAAGATCTATGAATACTAATCAATACGTAACTGATGATCCTTTATTCGGATCAGGGAAAAAATTTGATTTCAAGATATATCTGGCTAAAGTGAAGAAAAACTGGTATTGGTTTTTAATTTCTTTGTTCATTTGTGTGCTGGGTGCTTTTATGTATGTAAGGTATGCCACGCCAATTTTTAGTACGACCACCAGTGTGCTGATTAAGGAAGATCCGAACAACAGTTCGGGTGAAAGCGGACTTTTAAAAGCGTTCGGCGGGGATCTTGCGCCAACGAGTAGTACAGAAACAGAAGCAAAGATATTCAAAACCAGTATGCTCATGGAGCAGGTGGTGAAGACGCTGAATGCTAACATTGCATATTATGCACAGGGCAAGATTAAGGATATGGAACTGGCTGAAGCACCTTTTAAACTGAAGCTTCTTGATGCTCCCAATGATAAAGCATCCGGACTGATGGATGTGAAGATTGATGGTGATAAATACAAAGTATCAGGAGTGGGCTTTAATAAAACGGTCAATCTTTACCAGGCATTTGCTGTAAAAGGAATAGGGAACGTACAACTGGAACGCGGCGAAATTAAGGCCGATCCGGATAAGACTTATACAGTTAAAGTTATGCCGGTGAAAAATGTTGCTGGTGCTTATCTGGGAAAGTTGCTGGTAACTATTCCTAGTAAACAGGTAAATATCATCGATCTTAATTTTTCATCTCCACTTCCTAAACGTTCAGAGGCCATTCTTAATACGCTGATTGATGTGTATATTAAAACTAATATTCTGGACAAGAATACAATCGCTGACAGTACGATTTCCTTTATTAATGAACGTTTGATGCTGGTTAGCTCTGAACTGGGCACGGTGGAAGGAAATGTAGAAGCTTTCAAGAAGGAAAACAAGGTTACGGACATTGCGGCACAATCTGCACAACTAATTACTACGTCAAGTGAAACAATTCAGGATCTGGCTAAGGTAGAAACGCAATTAAGCGTACTGAACTCACTACAGACGTATCTGGGCGATGAAGGAAGTACTGAAAGAGTAATGCCTAGTGGTGTACTTGTGGAGGATCCCGGATTTACTGCTTTGGTAGATCGTTACAATACGATTGTAATGGAAAAAGAGCGTAGTAAATTAAGTCAGACGGAAGGTAACCCGTATGTCCAAAACTTAAATACACAAATTGCAGGAATAAGGGGAGATATGCTCAAAAGCATTGAAAGTCTGAAACGCTCCCTGTCAATTGCAAAAAACGCTGCGCAAAACAGAAATAATAAAATGGATACTCAGGTAGGTAAAGTTCCTGGGATTCAGCGTAAATATCTTGATCTGGAGCGTCAGCAGCAGATCAAGCAGGAATTATATGTATTTCTGCTGCAGAAAAAAGAAGAAACAGCAATTTCTAAAACTTCGAACATCTCGAATTGTAAAGTGATCGAGAGACCAATGTCTGTGGGACCAATTAGCCCCAATGGCCGCTCAATCATTTCTTATGGCGTGTTCCTGGGCTTGCTCATCCCTTTAGGCGCGATTTATTTGGGTGATGTGCTGAATACAAAAGTTAAATCAAGGGACGATGTAGCGAACCTTACGCGTGTACCAATAATTGGAGAAATCGGCGCAAGTACGTCAATGGATACAATTGTAGTAGCTAGCGATTCAAGAACACCGATTTCTGAACAATTCAGGAACCTGCGGACAAGTCTCTCCTTTTTTCTGAAAGATCAGGAAAAAAGAATTCTGGTGACGTCTAGTATGGGGGGGGAAGGCAAGTCATTCTGCTCAATTAATCTAGCCGCAATAATTGCACTGACAGGTAAAAAAGTAGTAGTAATGGAAATGGACTTAAGAAAGCCAAATCTATCTAACAAGTTCAACCTAAAGCATACGTTAGGTTATACGAATTATATTACTTCTGAAGAAGTTACCGTGGCAGACATTATTCAGCCTTCTGGTCTGCAGAATAATCTTTTTGTGATCAGCTCAGGGCCAATTCCTCCTAATCCGGCAGAATTGCTGATCAATAACAGGATTGATGGACTGATGGAGGCATTGGAACGTGATTTCGATTATATCATTATGGATGCACCTCCAATTGGATTAGTAACAGATGCACAGTTATTGAGTAATCATGCTGACCTGACCTTATATATAGTTCGGGAAGGGTATACCTTCAAAGAGCAGTTGGCTATTACTGAAGATATATTGCGCAATAAGAAGATTGCCAGGATGGCCATTCTTTTGAATGGAGCAACAATCAATACCTCGTATGGATATGGCTATGGTTACGGTAGTGAGGATACAAATAGTGACTCATCTTTTATAAAAAAGGTTTTTAAGAAATAATAATTCACAGTTAAGAGTAGCAATATGATGATGTCTTATATACAGGTTAAACACAGATGGAGAAATATTCAGCAGAAAATGTCTGGTATAACTGTGGGAGTAATTGGTGGCTACCATGGTGGCAATCTGGGTGATATCGCTTTAGGTACCTCGGTTACTTCAATTCTTGAGCAACATAAAATTAAAACAGGATTGCAGACAATTTATAATCTGGATAAATGGCCTGAGGCACCATTTGCCATTGTAGGAGGAGGTGCTGTTGGTTATGTAGATTCCTTAACACGTGTAGCTCGTCGTTATAAAGGTAACTATGGGAAAGTATCTTTGCTGGGAGTTGATTTTAATGAAAAGACCTATCCTGAAGAATGCCTGGAACTGATCAGAGGCGCGGCATATGTAAGCGGGAGGAGTGAAGCACAGGCCCTAAGGCTGAAGGAGATTTCCGGCAGAGGAGAAATCCATTTTCATCCTGATATCGCATTTTCGCTGTACCAGGAATTTTGTACAAAACAACGTACAAAAAGTAAAGACACTTCAGCTGGTAAATTATTGGTAAATGTGATACCGCTATATAGCAAAGTGGTAGACGGGAAAATTGTTGCCTCTACCCAGTATAAAGAAGAACGTCCTGAATTGTATGCTGCTTATGAGCAGATGCACGCTTCTTATAAGGCGTTAGTAAGAAATGTGGTGACAAAGGCTATCGCTGAAGGTTACGAGGTAGAAACTATACCATTTACTCCTGATGATGAAACCTTTGGAAAGATTATTCTGGAGGGGTTGAACGTGAAACATGCGAAATACCATGCTGATCCTTATCGGATGATCAAGCATATGGCAACGGCCAAAAGGATATTTGCGACGCGCTACCATACTACAATATTTGCGTTAAAACTGGGAATACCTTTGTATCCGGTGGCTTATGCTGTTAAAAATGAATTGCTGTTTCAGGAACTTGGGGTTAAGCGGGGCGATTTTATCTCTTCAGATGATTTAGCTAAGGGATGTGAGCCGGTTCTTGAGCCAATCAGTATTCAGGCAGACCTGATTAATAATTACGAAATGAAAAGCCGCGCTGCAATTGACGCATCAGTCAAGGCGCTAAATATATCAGTTTAATGAAAACTATAGCAGAACGTATGCAGGCCAACCCAAAATATTCAAAAGCTTTTGAATGGGGGAAGCTTATTTTTATGACTGGCTCGGCACAAGTGCTGGTACAGGCAACGGGTCTGCTGACAGGTATCCTGATTATCAGAATGCTGCCAACTAAAGAATATGCACTGTATACCCTGGCGAATACGATGCTCGGCACAATGACCGTTCTGGCTGACGGTGGAATTAGTTCTGGCGTAATGGCACAGGGAGGGAAAGTCTGGAGGGACAAAACACAGCTGGGAAAAGTTCTGGTAACAGGTATGGAATTACGTAAAAAGTTTGCAGTATTCAGTTTACTGGTTGCACTTCCTATTCTGATCTACCTTTTATGGCTGCAAAATGCCCAGCCCTGGGTAATAGTATTGATTGTTGCAGCATTGATTCCTGCATTTTTCTCTGCTTTATCAGATTCCTTATTGGAAACCATCCCAAAGCTTCATCAGGATATAAAACCTTTACAAGCGAATCAGGCTAAAGTTGGCATATCACGTATGATATTGTCTACAGCTGCTGTTTTTATATTTCCTTTTACTTTTGTAGCGCTGCTGGCTAATGGAATACCTCGCATTATAGGAAATTTCAGATTAAGGAAGATCGCTCTGCGCTTCGCTGATACGACGCAGGCACCGGATCCTGTATACCGCACAGAGATTCTTAAAATGGTGAAGAGAAGACTGCCCGGAGCTATTTATTATTGTTTGTCGGGGCAAATCACTATCTGGCTGATCTCAATATTAGGAACAACTAAGTCTATAGCACAGGTAGGTGCGCTAAGCAGATTGGGGATGGTTTTAAGCGTATTCACGGTATTGTTCTCTACGTTAGTTGTGCCAAGATTTGCACGTGCTGCTAATCATAGGGGGCTCCTTACTGCAACTTTCATAAAGATAATACTGGTACTGATTGTAGTCAGTTTTTCGATTATTGGAATAGTTTATCTATTTCCTGAGCAGGTGCTATGGATTTTAGGGAATAAATATGCTGATCTTTCAGGGGCTTTATTATTGAGTATTTCGGGCAGTTGTCTGGGCTTGGTATCGGGCTGCATCTTTACTTTATCTGTTTGCCGGGGTTGGGTCATTAATCCTGCTTTTTCTATACCGGTAAATTTACTTACTGTTGTTGCCGGCGTTCTACTGATTGATGTTTCCTCTTTGAAGGGGATTCTAACTTTAAATATCATGGTTGCAACTGTGCAGTTATTTATGCTGCTGGGATTCTTTCTGATTAAACTAATGGGGGTGAAGAATGAAGAGTAGTATTTTTCATAAAGCGGTTTATTATCTCAGATATAAGTTCCTGATGAGAACTATAAAAATTTGCAGAACAGCGATTTATAGTGCTTACGGAATGAAGCTGGGAAAAAATACAAGGCTGCCGGCGATAAAAGTAACCTGGCCGCACCAGGTGTCTTTGGGAGATAACTGCATACTGGAGGAAGATGTGTTTTTTAAGTTTGATGGTATCTGGAAAGAAGGATCGGCTATAAACATAGCAGACCGGGTTTTTATTGGTGCGGGTTGTGAATTTAATATTCGTAAAGGCATTGAGATAGGTAATGACGGACTGATTGCATCAGGTTGTAAATTCATTGACCACGATCATGGGTTCTCTTATGGCGAGCTGATCAGAACGCAGCATGGAACAGAAGCTGCTATAAAAATAGGAGATGATGTTTGGCTTGGTTGCAATGTTTTAGTATTAAAAGGGGTTGAAATTGCTAATGGGGCTATTGTAGCTGCCGGAGCAGTGGTGACAAAATCAATTGGAAAAGAAGAAATCTGGGGCGGGGTACCTGCAAAAAAGATTGGCGACAGGGTGCTTATTAAATGATAATATGGGAATGAGGATACTATTTCTTTGTGGATGTCTGGAGCCGGGCCGTGATGGTGTGGGTGATTATACACGTCGCCTTGCGGGGGCACTGGCACGAGAAGGAAATACTATGAAACTGATCTCCATCCAGGATAAATTTATCAGCAAATCCGTGGTAGAGAAACAGGAAGCCGACGGTACGCAATTAGCTGTTTTACGTTTTCGTTCGGCTGTGGATAACTATGTGGATAACGCTATTGTGACTAAATATATTACCGAGTTTAAACCTGACGTGATCAGCTTTCAGTTTGTTCCTTTTTCTTTTCATCCCAAAGGGTTGCCATCAAGGCTGGGAAAAGGTTTAGGTGCAATGTTAAATGGTTACAAAGTACAGGTGATGTTACACGAATTGTGGGTAGGACATGCACACAAGTGGTCGGAGAAACGGTTTTGGATGGGTTTGCTGCAAAAGCGTATTATAGTGAAATTGCTAAAAACGATTAAGCCACAACTGATAAATACTCATGCACCTTACTATCAGTTTCTATTGGAAAAAGCAGGTGTGAAAGTAGAAGTTTTACCCTTGTTTGCTAATATTCCATTTGTGGAAAACGCTAAGCAGAATACAGCGCAGGCAGCTGACAGAAACACCTTACAGACGGCTGTGATTTTTGCTGGGTTGCCTACTGCTGAAGAAATGGAGAAACTCCTGACAGTGTGGGAGCGGAGTCTGATCAAAAATGAAAGAGAAGGTAAAATACTACTGGTAGGTCGTCATAGTGGATCTTCTGACGACTTATTAAAATTAATTAGCAGCAGATTCTCTAAGATCAGGGTTGCCGAAATGGGTGCTTTGCCGGTCGAAGAATTATCGGCCGTATTGCAGTCTGCCGATTTTGGTATCTCTCCAGTACCATTAGTATTGAGCGAAAAGAGCGGAACGATATCTGCCATGAAAGAGCATGGTTTACCTGTAATTATTACCCGTATGGGACGTGTACAACCTGATTTTTCAATTGCAAAAACTGAGGACGTAGTTTTTATTGATAACCTGGATGCCGGTTTTTTTGACGAATTAAAAAAACAACTGCCGTTTGATGGTCTGCAGCTGATTACTCAAACCTTTTCTGACAGTATTAAAAAATTGACATAATTATATACTATATAAATAATTGATGAATATGCTACATGAAGCAGTCTTAACAAAATTAAAGGAGCTGGGCAGCCAGAGTGTTTACTTTGAGCCACTTGGCGGTAATAATGGGGATGACCTGATTGAAATGGGTGCAATGTGCGTGATGAAGTATGTTGGAATCAAATTAGTTTCAACGCCGCAAGAAGCTGACGTAATAGTGATCAACGGGAGCGGCGACTTAAGTTATCATCCTGGCTCGAAACCAATTGAAGATACCAGGCAGGCATCTTTGCTCATGCGATTCAAGGATAAGCAGGTTATCCTGTTGCCAAGTTCTTCTACACAGGTTAATGCAGCACGTATGATTGATGTATTGAAAGACAGAAAAGCCACGACTGTTTTATTTACGAGGGATGCAATTTCTTACGGACTACTCAAATCGCTCGAAGGTCCGCAGGTTGAGGTAATGCTGGATCATGACATGGCTTTCGGATTACATGGCAGTAAATTTATTGAAGAATTAAAGAAGAAAACAAGTTCAGGACCATTACTGATTGTAGAGCGTTTTGATACAGAGGGAGCTACAAAGCCGCCTGCAATTTACAGGACTCCGGTGTTTTTCCGTTCACTGATTCCCTCGGGATTAAAGAACTTTATTAAAAAAAAGACGCTGGGTGCTGTACATAAGGGTACACCATTTATCAGTGAAGCCACTGGTAAAGTGAAGGAATTATTTCCTGCTGTGCAGTATAATGATATTAAGGCTGCGGATATTAGTCTGCCGCAGAACCATACTTTCGAAGAATTTGCAGATGCGGTTGCAGGTGCTTCTGTAGTAGTCTCTACTAGATTACATGTTTGTGTGCTGGCCGCTTTGCTTGGCAAACCTTTCGTTGCAGTGCAGTTTGAGGGCGGAAATAAGCTTTCGGGAGTTTTTAAGCAATCACTGGAAAGTTTCCAGTTAGGAAAGTTATGGATACGTAGCCGTTAATCGAAATCAACATGGAAATGAAATCACTTTTAGTTTATACGACGCAGTACATGAAAACAGGAGGCATAGAAAGCCATCTGCGTGAGTTTTGTATGCAGCTGTCAGAAAATGGGGTGAGGATTGATTTTGTGGTTCTGAATTCTTTGATGTCTCCAGAGGATGAAGCTTTTTTTATAAAGATCTGTAACCGTACGTATTTTGGTAAAAATGGTCGCTCTTCCTTAAGGCTGGCCTGGTTAATTAGAACGGGGATGCGTATCTCTTTAAAGAGATATGATGCAGTTTATACAAACGGACAGGGTGACAGTATCGGACTTTTTAAAAAACTGATACGGACAAAAGGACCATGGGTTCACCATCATCATACCGCAGGTGATGCGCATGATCAATCAAAATGGTCGCTAGGTTATATTAAAATTCTAGAGACGGCAGATCATGTAATTGCTTGTTCCACACGTAATGCGGGAGATATGCATATAGCATTACAGCGGGAAGTTGATACTATTCCCTGTTTTTCGAGGGAGATTTTGATAGAAGACTTAACGCGCAAACCCGGGTCGAAAATAAGATTAGGATACTATGGTCGACTAATTCCGGAAAAGGGAATTGATACAATTTGCGAGATGAGTGCAGATAGACGTATGGCTGATCTGGAATTTCACATCTGGGGGGAGGGTGTCGCCTATCCGGCAGCATTTTTTGATAAATATCCGTCGGTAAATTACCACGGTCCTTTTAAAGGACTGGAAGGTTTAAGGGATACAATTGCATCAATAGATGCTTTTTTATTACTGTCGGTGCATCCGGAAGGCTTACCCATTTGTCTCCTGGAAGCAATGGGGGCAGGCTTGCCATGGCTGGCGACAGATGTTGGCGGAATAAGGGATATAGTAGTAGACCCGTTGTCTACCCGTGTCATTGCTATGGATACTGATTATGCTGAAAGAAGTGCTGCCGTACTGAACTTTGCCAAAGATATTGAGCGGGGAGAAGTTACAGGTATGAATCAGAAAAATCAGTATCAAAGAAAATTCTCTGCTGCTGCTTTAACAGCAGCATGGAAAAAGAAACTTGAGTTAGTAAAGAAAAACTAATTATGAAAGTACTCGTATCACATCCTTCAGGAAATGCAAATGTACGTGCTGCCGCAAAAGGCTGTGCTGATGCAGGGATATTGAAGAATTTTTACACCAGCATAGCTGTATTCAAAGGAACTGTGCTGGATAAGTTAAGCAGACTTGGTCCGCTTCATGAATTAAATAAAAGAAGATTTGACAGTGGCTTGCAAAAGGCAACCAGGTTATATCCTGTAGAGGAAGTTGCACGTCTCCTTTCTCTTAAACTGGGTTTTAAGAATTTTGTAAAGCATGAAACGGGAAGATTTAGTGTGGACGCGGTATGGAATAATTTTGACAAACATGTGTCAACAGTACTAACAGGTCAGGTGAAAGAAGGATTGGATGCCATTTATGCTTATGAGGATGGTGCGTTGGATTCTTTTACAGTAGCAAAAAAACTGGGAGTGGAGTGTATTTATGACCTGCCGATAGGTTACTGGAAATCTGGCAGACGGTTACTCATGGATGAGAAAAACCGCTGGCCTGAATGGGCTGCTACCTTAACAGGTTTTCGCAATTCGGAAGAAAAATTGCAGAGAAAGGATGAAGAACTGAGACTGGCGGACAGAATTTTTGTGGCAAGCAGTTTTACAGCACTAACATTAAAAGAATATGCGGGCGAACTTTGTCCGGTACAAGTTATTCCTTATGGATTTCCGCCTGTTGTGGCAGACAGGGAATATTCAACTGATGTAGATAAAAAACTCAAACTTCTGTTTGTAGGGGGGCTTTCACAACGTAAAGGAATTGCTGACTTATTTGCTGCAGTCAAAAATCTTGGTAATAGAGTGGAGCTGACCATAGTCGGAAAAAAAACAAATGCAGAATGCGCGGCACTGGAAGAAGCACTTGCTGACCATACCTACATACCTGGCTTACCCCATCATGAGGTTTTGAACCTGATGCGTGAACATGACGTATTGGTTTTTCCTTCATTATTTGAAGGTTTTGGCCTGGTAATTACCGAAGCAATGTCGCAGGGTACACCTGTAATTACAACTGACCGTACCGCTGGGCCTGATCTGATTACACATGGAGAAAATGGCTGGCTGATTGAAGCTGGATCTACTGAGGCTTTGCAGCAGGCAATTGAGGCTCTAATTGGTAAGCCTGATGTGATTGCTGCAAATGGAAGAGCAGCAATGGAGACGGCAAAGAAAAGACCATGGGAAAAGTACGGACAGGAATTATCTGATGCAATATTAAAAAATAACCGGCATGACTCAAGATAATTTCCCCTATACCATAAACAGGCTACCCACAAAAGGACTGAAATCTGATCCAGATGATTTGATCAAAAAAGCAATCTGGGCATACTTTTTTCTCTTGTTTTTTGAGGGCGCGCTGCGGAAATGGGTATTACCAGGATTAGCGACACCATTACTGGTGGTTCGGGATCCTATTGCCTTATGGGTTATTTATCAGGTTTGGCAACGCGGAATCTTTCCCCGTTCTCCTTATCTGAATGGGATGGTGGTGATTGGCGTGCTGAGTATTTTTACGGCATTGTTTTTTGGTCATGGTAATTTGCCTGTAGCAATTTATGGTGCCCGGATTTTACTGATACATTTTCCTTTCATGTTTGCTATGGGCAGGATGTTGGAAAGAGAAGATGTAATTAAAATGGGTAAGGTATTATTATATATTTCGATTCCAATGGCATTGCTGATTGCAATGCAGTTTTATAGTCCACAAGGTGCCTGGGTGAATCGGGGAATAGGGGGTGATATGGAAGGTGCCGGTTTTAGTGGAGCGATGGGTTTTAGAAGACCTCCGGGAACATTCTCCTTTACAAATGGCAATTCATTGTTCTTCAATTTTGTAGCGTGTTTTGTAATATATTTCTGGCTTAATCCAAAATATATCAACAAAATAGTACTGATTGCGGCCTCTGGCGCCGTGATTATGGCGATTCCGTTATCTATCAGCAGAGGATTATTTTTCTCGATAGGAATAGCTTTAGTGTTTGCGGTAATTGGTGCAGTAAGAAATGCAAAATATACTGGGAAAATTATAGGCGCAGGTATGGTGCTTTTTCTTGCCTTAGCTGTATTGAGCCAAATGGAGTTTTTCCAAACTGCCACCGCGGCATTCACCAACAGATTTGAGGTGGCGAATGATTCAGAAGGAGGATTACAAGGGGTGCTGGGCGACCGTTACCTGGGAGGTATGGTTACCGCATTAAAAAGTGCCACCGATCAATCCTTTTTTGGCTTTGGCGTTGGAATGGGTACGAATGTAGGAAGCTTATTGCTGACAGGTGGGAAGACTTTTCTGATTTCTGAAGGAGAATGGGGAAGAGTAGTAGGAGAACTGGGGGCTGTAATGGGGCTAGGCGTAATTTTTATACGGCTTGGACTGGCCTTCAAATTTACAATATTGGCCTTTAAAAAACTGCAGAATGCAGACCTGCTACCGTGGATGCTGTTAAGTTTTGGTTTGCTTGTAATGCCACAAGGGCAATGGGCACAACCTACTTCATTGGGATTCAGTACTTTAATAGGAGGCTTATTATTTGCATCATTAAGACGGCCGAAAATAGTTCCGCCGGAACAAAAAATTAGTAATCAAACTGTTGCACTGACGCTATGAGATTTATATTGATAGGAAATTATCCGCCTGACCGACAGGAGAGTATGAAAAAATATACTTTAAACCTATGTGAAAGCATTATTCAAAATGGCGTAGAGGCTGAAGTATGGTATCCTTCGGTATTTTTTGGCGCAGGCAGTAAGAATACTACTTCCGGAATAGCCAAGTGGTTGGGATACATAGATAAGTGGATTCTTTTCCCCTTGATTTTAAGAATGAAAGTGTTATTTCGAAGAGATTCAGCAAACCATAGGACGATATACCATGTATGTGATCATTCTAATTCCCCTTATCTGCAATCACTGCCAAAAGACAGAAGCGGAATTACTTGTCATGATGTACTCGCTATAAGAGGTGCTCTGGGATACAAAGATGCCTATTGTCCAGCTACATCAACGGGTAAAATCTTACAGAAATGGATCTTGAAAAATTTAAAAAAGTCGAAAGTATTAACGGCTGTATCTGAATTGACTATGGGTCAGCTTAAAGATTTATATGGAAAAGCTTTGCCAGAGGATTACAAGTGGAAAGTGATACATAATTCTTTCAACGCGCATTTCTGGCCGATGGAAGTTTCAGCAAGAACGGAAATGATAGTTGCTGCGGGCATTCCTGTCAATGTGCCTTTTGTGTTGCATGTAGGCTCTTCACTACCGCGTAAGAATAGAAAGATGTTACTGGATATGGTTGATCAGCTTGGGCAGAACTGGCAGGGCTTAATCTGCTTTGCCGGACAGCCGGTAAATGAAGAACTTAAGCTCAAAGCTGAAAGGCTGGGATTGAGAGATAGAGTAATATCTGTGGTGAAACCTGAACACGAAATGCTGGTGGCATTGTATAGCGCATGTGAGGTCTTTGTTTTTCCTTCTTACTCTGAAGGATTTGGCTGGCCATTGATTGAAGCTCAGGCTTGTGGTACGCCGGTGCTGGCCAGCGATGTAGACCCGATGCCGGAAGTAAGTAACGGATCTGCTATTCACGCAGATCCAGATGATGCAAAGGCTTTTGCCAAAGGACTCCAGGAAATATTGATTCCGGCCAGGAGAGCAGAAATGGTTGCTGCTGGATTTCTGAATGCAGCAAGATTTGACAGTAGAGTACTTGCAAAGGATTTTATCAACTTATATATGAATTAATGGGACTAATAAAAAAAATATTCGTGATGTTGTTGCCCTGGAAATTAAGGAGGTTGGCCCTGAATAAATGGTTTGGATATAATATCCATCCGACTGCGAAAATAGGACTCGCCTGGATTTTTCCTCACAGGCTGACGATGAACGCCAATTCAAAGATCGCGCATTTTACAGTAGCGATACATTTGGATAGTATTGAGCTGGATGAATATGCTTCAGTAGGCCGCGGTAACTGGATCACAGGATTTTCTTCGAGAGAGCAAAGTAAGCACTTTGGCCACCAGCCGGAAAGAACATCCATACTGAAGATAGGTAAACATAGTGCGATTACAAAAGATCACCATATTGATTGTACCAACCTGATTTTAATAGGAAACTTTGTAACAGTAGCGGGATATCAGTCCCAATTACTCACGCATTCCATCAATGTTTTTGAGAACCGACAGGATAGTGAGCCTATAATCATAGGGGATTATACTTTTATTGGAACGAATACAGTGATTCTGGGAGGTGCAATTTTACCAGCACATTGTGTGCTTGCAGCAAAATCAATGCTGAGTAAAGCCTATATAGAGGAATGGAAAATTTACGGGGGTGTACCTGCAAAGCCGATTGCTGATATTCCGGCTGAGGCGAAATACTTTTCGAGAGAAAAAGGTTATGTACACTAATTAGGGTTTTGGTGATAAACAAATTATTGACGATGAAGATATTACATATAGTGCCTTCTTATAAACCTGCCTACATTTATGGAGGACCGATTGAATCGGTTTCGAAGTTATGCGAGGGACTGGTTGCGGCCGGACATGAGGTGGACGTATTTACGACTACTGCCAATGGAGCAGTGGAACTGGATGTGGTACCAGGTAAGGTAATGGATGTAGATGGGGTGAAGGTCACCTATTTTAAACGAATTACGAAAGATCCTACACATGTATCAACTGCCCTTTGGAAACATTTGTATGCAAATGTAAAGGCCTATGATATAGTTCATATCCAGTCGTGGTGGAACTTTCTGGTCATTGTTGCGGCTTGTATCTGCCATCTCAAAAAAGTTAAGGTGGTGATTTCACCACGGGGCATGTTAAGCGGTTATATTTTTAATTCAGGCAGTAGCAAATCGAAAAAGCTGATTCATAGCATTACGGGAAAATTTGCCTTATCACGCAGCACGTTCCATGCTACGGCAGCATCGGAATATGACGAGTGCAGACTGGTCATTGATAACTGGAGGGGTTTTATTCAGCCAAACATTATTACTTTGCCGGAGCTGCCTGTTATAGCGCCTGATAATAAAGTCTTTACGATTATATTTATGTCGCGCGTACATCCCAAAAAAGGTATTGAAATTCTTTTTCGTGCAATTAGCGGCCTGGGTTTTGATATAGTGTTGAAAATAGCCGGATCCGGAGAGGCAGAATATATCAGCGAGCTAAAAAATCTGGCGGCTGATTTAAATATTGCGGATAAGATAGAGTGGTTAGGCTGGTTAAACAGGGAAGAGAAATTCAAGGCATTGATGCAAGCTGATCTCTTCGTACTGGTGTCTCTCAATGAAAACTTTGCGAATGTGGTGATTGAGTCTTTACATATGGGCACTCCTGTGCTGGTATCTGAAGAAGTTGCGCTGTCTGCAACAGTAAGGCAGCTTGATTTGGGCTGGGTTTCATCACTGGAAGTGGAAAATATAGTGCTCAAGCTGACTGAGGCGAGGGCAAATCCGGAACACCGCAAAACAATCAGGGAAAGTGGAAGAAAGATTATTGAGCAGCATTTTTCAGCTAACAAACTGATTGATAACTATGCGAATGAGTACAAAAAGATTTTAGAAACGGTATAGAGGTAAATAAAATATAGATATGGAAAAGCTAAGCGCTACACTACTACAAGCAGTGATTCTGACCAAAAATGAAGAACCTAATCTGAAAAGGGTGCTGGATCAGCTGACCTGGCTGGAAAGAGTGGTTATTCTGGATAGTTTCAGTACAGATGCAACGCTGGAAATTGCAGCGGCATTTGACAATGTAGTGGTAGTGCAGCGTGCTTTTGATACCCATGCGATCCAGTGGAATTATGGACTTTCTTTGGTAGACTGTGACTGGGTGCTGAGTCTGGATGCAGATTATGTACTGCCCGAAGATTTTATTGCAGAAACAAAGAAATGGGTGGCGACCGGCGACAAACCGGCCTATGATACCAGGTTTAAATTTCTGGTATTTGGTAAACCACTGCTGAAGGACAATACGACACCAAGACCTGTACTGTTTAGAAAGTCTAAATGCTTTTACTACGATGACGGCCATACACAAAGGTTGAAAGTGAATGGTGAGACAGGTTCCTATCAGGCAGTTATTCTGCATGACGATCGAAAGTCACTGAGCCGCTGGCTGAGCAACCAAGACGGATATGCCATCAAAGAAGCGAATAAATTAATTGCGAGCACGGGTCCATTGCCCATGAGTTCAAAAATAAGGAAGACAAAGATCATCGCTCCTTTCCTGGTGTTCTTTTACACCTTGTTTGGAAAAGGGCTGATTTTCAATGGCTGGAGAGGCTGGCATTATACCCTTCAGCGGACGATGGTAGAGATCATCCTCGCATTGCGGATTATTGAAGAAGAAAAATTAAAAAAAGATACTGAACTGTAATATGGAAGCAGCAAAACGGCAGTCGAAAGTAAATCTTGGCGCATTCAATTCTCAGATTGGATTGGATCGGGGCGCGGGTAAGTTCAAAGAAATCAGCTGGTACTTTATCAAGATGATTTTCTTTTTGTCGGCCATGCCTTATCCAAATGCGCTGAAGAAAGCATTGCTGCAATGGTTTGGTGCTAAAGTAGGAAACGGTGTGGTCATTAAGCCAAGGGTAAATATACATTTTCCCTGGAAGCTGGTGATAGGAAACGATGTTTGGATTGGCGAGGAGGCTTTTCTGCTGAATTTTGAGCTGCTGACTATAGGTGATAATGTCTGTGTATCACAGCGCGCCTTTTTATGTGGCGGTAACCATGATTACAGGATTCCGGAAATGCCTTACCGGAACGGGCCGATTACACTAATGGATGGTTGCTGGATTGGTGCGAACGTATTTGTATCGCCGGGCGTGACTGTAGGTGTGGATTCTATCATTACCGCAGGTTCGGTAGTAACGGCTGACGTGGCAGAGAATGGTATTTATAAAGGAAATCCCTTAAGTTATATTAAAGCAAGATGGATATGAAGAAGAGGATCTTAGTATTAGGAATTAATTGTTTACCCGAACTGACGGGGATAGGTAAGTATACAGGGGAGATGATTCAATGGTTAGCTAATGATGGTCATCAGGTAACGATGGTTACTGGATTTCCTTATTACCCTAACTGGCAGGTGCAGCAGCCCTACCATGGGAACTTTTATAAAACAGAACGCCTGTGTGAGAACAGGCTGACGATTCATCGATGTCCGTTATATGTACCTAAGAATCCTTCAGGCTTAAAACGGCTGATCCATGAAGCTAATTTTTTTATGTCTGCCGGTATGATGGTTTTCAAAATGTTATTCAAGGAAAAGCAAGATTTGATTTTTTGTATTGCTCCTCCTTTTCACCTGGCCATATTGGCATTAATGTATCGGTTTTTCAGAGGCGGGAAGATTATTTATCATATTCAGGATCTGCAGATAGAGGCTGCGAAGGAATTAAAAATACTTAAACACGACTGGATGTTCGATTTGTTATTCGGCATAGAAAATTTCATCATGCGGAAGATGAACTATGTAAGCACCATTTCTGAAGGTATGATCAATAGAGTCGCGAAGAAATATATTAAGAAAGTAGTGTTTTTTCCGAACTGGGTAGACACTGAGACTTTTTATCCGTTGCCTGACCGTACTGCCCTCAAACTGAAATGGGGATATAAAGAAGACGATCAGGTTGTTTTGTATTCTGGAAGTATAGGTGAGAAGCAAGGCCTCGATTCTTTAATTAGAATTGCTGAGCAATTACAGCCTAAAGAAAAGATAAAATTTCTGATTTGCGGTACCGGACCATATAAAGCGGAACTAATCCGTATGGCGAAGCAGAAAGAGTTATCCAATCTCGAATTTCTTCCTTTACAGGGTTTTGATGTTTTTAATGAATTCCTGAATATGGCCGATGTGCATCTGGTTTTGCAGAAGGCCAATGCAAGTGATTTGGTAATGCCTTCGAAGCTAACCTCTATATTGTCTGTAGGCGGACTTGCACTGGTTACCGCAAATGCAGGTACAACCTTACACGATGTCATTCATGCACATGATATGGGTGTAGTAATTGCAGCAGAAGATGAGCATGAACTTGCAAAAAGTCTGATCTTCATTGCAGAAAACGATCATAATAAGTATCGGATTAATGCAAGAAAATATGCTGAGCAATTTTTAGATAAACGTAATATCCTGCCAAAAATGCTGGCAGATGTATCCTGATTTTAAACCTATTTACCTATGAAATACTTTTTAATTTTTACTTTTACCCTCTGTCTGACAATAACTGCCAGCGCACAGATACTTGATTCGTTACAGGTACAAGCCGGTACATCAGTAACTGTTGCTTCCAAGGATTTTCTTCCGCTGTGGCTTGTGTCTAACCGATATGGCATAATAACAGATCAGCAGTTTGATTTTTCCACACATTTGCGGGCTACAAATACCAATCAGATTTTACCCTGGCTTAAACTTGATTATGGGATTGATATCTATAACAATGACCATTTACGTAAGACCATTATACAGGAAGCTTTCCTGAAGGCCAGATATAAAAAGCTACAATTCAGTGCAGGACGTTTTAAACAAGTTATTGGTGAAGTGGATCCCGATCTTTCTTCAGGTTCCTTAGGTTTGAGTGGTAATTCTTTACCCATTCCCGAAATCAAGTTGTCGCTCGACTATACTGACATCCCTTTTACCAATGGTTGGATTCAATTCAAGGGACAGATAGGTCATGGCTGGATGGGTGATCATCAGTTTATGAAAAGTGCATATTTACATGAAAAAAATATTTACTTCAGACTGGGAAAGCGCAAGCTTAAATTGTATGGCGGTATACAACATTATGCAGTATGGGGAGGATCAAGATCAGATTTTCTGAAACTTGATAAAACATGGGGAGGATTCTGGAACGTCTTCCTGGCGAAAGAATCGGATGATGGTAGTACGACGGGCCAGATTCGTCCGAACAGGTCGGGCGACCAGCGTGGTGTAATTGAAGCGGGTGCTGAATGGGAAAATGATGATTATAAGATTAATCTGAATAATCAGACACCATTCGATATGGGACAGGGAATTGATATCAGGAATATTGACAGATTACTGAGTTTGAATATTACTAATAAGAAACCTGGTGCTAAGCTAAAAAAGCTGGTATTGGAATTTATTTACACTAAACAAATGAATGATTTTTATGCTTTGCAATACAGAGAAAATTACTATAATAATGGAATATACAGGACAGGCTGGGAATACAATGATCAGATTATAGGAACACCATTATTCTTAAATCGTGTGAGAGGATCAAAATATTTTGACGATGTGAAGCCATATGACTGGGATGCACCTCAGCGAGAAATAGGTGGATTGAGTAATATCATTAATAACAGGGTTGTTGGTGGACATGTTGCATTTGTATATGAGATCAATAAAGCATTCTCTACTAAAACAAAGCTGACCTATACCAAAAATTATGGTAAATATGGTCCTGAACATTTTGAAACTCCGGTTTCGCAAGCCTATACCATGGAAGAGGTAAGCTGGCGCGTTCCAAATTCACAATTATCATTATCAGGCACCATTGCCTACGACTTTGGTAAGCTGTATAATAATTTTGGCTCAATGATTGGCTTGCAATGGCAGCTGAGGAATTAACTTAATAAAATATTTAACATGCCTATCCAAACCCGATACCTCTACCTGCTGAGATATATCCTGCCGATTACGGATGTAATTATGATCAATCTCATTTATGTGCTTGCTTATTACGTTACCGGATACATGGGTAAAGTAGTCAGTGAGGAAATACAGCAGCATTACCTGGTGGTTTGTAATCTGCTTTGGTTTTTTAATACGGCTATATTCCGTTTGTATACGGCATATAATGCACGTAAAATTGAGCGGATCTACAGGGGAACTTTAAAGAGTTTATTGCTGCACTTCGTGCTGTTTTCTATTTATTTACTGTTTGCGAAGGATTATGAATTCTCACGAACGTTCCTGGTCTTATTCTATGTGTTTTTATTAGCAGGTTTTGTGCTGAACAGATTTATTGGAACGTATATTCAGCATTTGGTGATTACCAAATTTAACCTGACCCGTAAAGTTGCGGTGATGGGGAACAATGATACAGGTTTGCGCCTGGCGGACTACTTTCAGAAGCAGCGGAATTTAGAATATTATGGCTTGATTGGTGATGAAGCAAGTATGTATGGCGACGGTTTTGGTCGCCTTTCTGCAGAGGCTGTACAAACCCTGCAGGATGCTGCAAATTCAGGTGTAAAAGATTTGTATGTTTCCGTTTCACCTTCGCGCATGCGCGAGATAGGTCCGCTGGTAAAGGAAGCAGATAAACAGTTACTGCGTTTAAAGTTTATTCCTGATCTTGCAGGTGCATTATCAGCACCTTATACCATTACCTATATGGGCGGGGAATTTCCGGTAATTACACTTCGGGATGAACCTCTGGAAAGCATGGGTAACCGATTTAAGAAACGCTTGTTTGATATTGTTTTCAGTACGATAGTAATCGTTTTTGTATTGAGCTGGTTATATCCTATTATTGGATTACTGATCAAGCTGCAGAGCAGGGGACCTGTCCTTTTTAAACAGCAGAGAAGTGGCATCAATGATGAACCTTTCTGGTGTTATAAGTTCAGAAGTATGCGGATGAACAATGATAGCGATAAGAAGCAGGCAACAAGAAATGACAATAGGATAACGACTATTGGTAAATTCCTGCGTAAAAGCAGTCTTGACGAAATGCCCCAGTTTTTTAACGTATTTATGGGAGAAATGAGTGTGGTTGGTCCGAGACCCCATATGCTGCGCCATACAGAGGAGTATAAAGCTATTATCAGTCAGTATATGGTAAGACAGTTTTTAAAACCAGGTATTACAGGCTGGGCACAGGTAAACGGCTACCGTGGCGAAACCAAAGACGATACGGCTATGCAGAAGCGAGTGGAACATGACATTTGGTACCTGGAAAACTGGAGCAGTATGCTTGATGTAAGGATCATATTTATGACCGTCATCAATGTGTTTCATGGTGAAGAAAATGCATTTTAGCAGTGGTTTCAGGATAATAATAATCAATCCAGTCGCCTATCTGTTTTAAGAGTTCATTATCAGTAATCTCGTGGGAATACCATCCTATGGACGGGTAGCTTCTGATTGGTTTTACCAGGCCCAGAATTTCTCCCTGAAGATAGACGGCGAACAATGTATGATCGGAACTAACGGACACAATTGATAATGATCCCATGTAATGCTGGCTCATCACTTCGATTTCAAAACTGTTCATATGATTTATTGGTTAGCTGTTGTATTATAAACGAGATCAAACTAATGCTGGATCTTTTCCGTTATCATTTCTGTGCTTAAAATGTGAATACCTCCTGTCAGAATTTAGAGGAAATTTGCTAGTTTTATAAATAAATCTTAAAAACAACAATCTATGACTACAACCAAGCCTTCCCTGGTTATACTGGCTGCTGGTATGGCAAGCCGTTACGGTGGAAATAAACAAACTGAATCCTTTGGGCCTTCAGGTGAAACGATTATGGAATATTCTATCTACGATGCGATACAGGCAGGATTTGGGAAAGTCGTTTTTATTATCAGGGAAGAGTTTTCTGAGGCATTTAAAGCTACTATAGAACCTAAGTTAGCAGGTAAGATTGAAACGGAATATGTGTATCAGTCGCTGGAAAGCTTTAGCGGTGGCAGAACGCTTCCTGAAGGACGTACTAAACCTTTTGGAACTATGCATGCGTTATTGTGCTGCAAAGACGTGCTGGATGCTCCATTTGCCGTAATCAATGCAGATGATTTCTATGGATTCGATGCTTTTAAACAAGCTTATGATTTTCTTTCCAACGGTATAGAAAATGGAAAATATGCATGTATCGGTTATGAGCTGAGAAATACATTAAGTGATAACGGATCTGTGACCCGTGGTGAGATCAACGTAGATGCGTCACAAAACATCGTTAGCATTACAGAACGTAAAGAAATTTATAAAAAAGAAGGTAAAGCCTTTACCAAAGAAGCTGATGCTGATCTGGAACTTCCTTTAGATACTAAAGTAAGTATGAATTTCTTTTGCTTTACCCCGGAATTTGTGAACTGGTCTGAAGCAGAATACTATAAGTTTCTGGATGAGAACAAAACAGAGCTGAAGGCGGAGTTTTTAATACCTGAGGTTGCTGATACCCTGATCAATTCTGGAAATGGAGTAGTGAAAATGATTCCTACAGAAGCGAAGTGGTTTGGTGTTACTTTTAAAGAAGATGCACCTGTTGTTAAAGCACAATTGCAAAAGCTGATTGATGAAAAGGTTTATCCTGAAAATCTTTGGGCATAAACTTAAAAGCGCAATGTTTAAGAGAACATTGCGCTTATATTTTCGCTGGTAAGCGGTTTGCTTAGAAAGTCTTTTACAAAGGGATAGGCTTTGGCTTTAGCTTTTTCATGCTCATCGATTGAGGAAGAGACAATGATTACTGCTACTTTGATCCGGTTATCTTCAATTAACTTCAGAAATTCCCAACCATTGATCTTTGGCATATTCAGGTCCAGAAAGATGAGATCAGGTTTGTTGGCGATAACATATTCCATTGCAAGTGTTGGATCTGCGAAATCTATAATTGTCCTGTCCTGCTGGTATTTCTTCAGCAACATCTGATGCAAGCGGTTAACAATAGGCTCATCATCTACAAGGACAATATGGCGATTCACTATTCGTGAGGAAGCCTTCTGTAATTGCATGGGAATTTCCTGCTGCTGGTTATTCTCTTCATTGTCATTGATGAGCCCGTTTAATACCATAATCACATTATCCAGTTTCTCGGCCTGTTCATAGATATCATTTAATAAAAATCTGATACGATTTACGTCGTAGGTTTTCATCTTTGGGTAATTCCGCAGATTGGATAAGCTTAAGATGTTTGTAATAGGCGGTCTGAGTTCATGGGAGGCGAATTTTGAATAATCATCAAATTTTCTGACAATATCCGTTACTCTTTTCATTGTTGCAAATGTACAGTTTATGTAGCTAAGCACGCCTGCAATATATATCGGGGTACAGGTGATGATGATGACGAAAGGCCGCTCCGTTAGCCTGTGTGTCATCTCATCTCTGAAAGTAATGGACTCGCCCGCCAGGGCACGGTCAAGTACTTCATTGAAATCGTGTTTGTAAGAAATTGAAATGCAATCCAATACAGGCTGGCCTGTTACGGGTTGATGTGGTAAATAAATTTCAATCTCCTGAGTTTGATCGACTTTAAAGAAAATAACTTCTTTACTGGTATTGATAAGTACGAATGAATTTTCAGTATAATCCACATTTAAGGATGCTTGCTGGTTCATTTATTTTTTGATTTAACTTTGCGTTATTATTGATCCCCGCTATTACCTGATAACGGAGTTGTAAATTATATTCTCCTCAAAATAACGCATTTATAGTTTATCTTCCAAGAAATAAAATATGCTTTTGTACGGATATATTGTTATTTATACAGGATATGTCTATCCGCTTATAATTAAAAGTTAACGACTGTCTTCTTCTGCTTGTTTAATTATGGAGGTAACTATCTGATTTAGTTCATCTGCGGAGACGCTCAGGTACTGTAATATCTCTTCCTGTTCCAGGTTTGCCGCTGGTCTTGATAACAGATCTACAAGGCTGATTACACGCGCCAATGGTGCTCTGACCTTGTGACTTTGGATCCATGCGATATCATGCAGCCTTTTATTTTGTTCTTCTATATTCCGGATGTAATTTGTGCGGTCTGTAATGTCTGTGGCCAGTACAAGCCTTGCTGTCTTTCCATTTATCTGTATAGGATTACTTCGAATCTCCACGGGGAAAACTTTTTTATTTTTTTTAAGGTGTTTCATATTCCCTTTGAAATCTGCAATGGGATAATATTTGTCAGCCACCATATTGAGTATGTTTTTAACTTCGGATGCGGGTCTGATATCCATAATGGTTAAATTCAGGAACTCTTCTCTGGAATAGCCGTATAAATTTAAGGCGGCATCATTAACCTGCAAAAATTTTAAGGTATTGATATCAAAAACCCACATGGGCACGGGATTAGACGCGAACAGATAGCGGTAATAATCTTCCGATTCCCGGATTTTATGGTGTAAATTTGTTTTTTCCTGTATTTCTTTGGCGAGCAGAATAGTGAGTTCGGCTTCTTTAGTCATGTTATTTCTTAGTTTTTTGGTGATGATACTGATGCTGAAAACACCTGCAATATTGATAATCACAAGGTTTATAGTGAAACCAAGCCATGATTGGGTACTGAACTGATGTAAAAGTGGTGTTTCAATTAATCTGTACGCGATGATCAGCGTGAAGCCGAACAGTGTAAATATCAGGAGAAAACAAGAGAAGTATATTTTTTTATCGTAAAACAGGGTATCGGTGAATATACATGCACACAATAGATAGAACAAACCGGGGCCGGCGGAACCATGTATAAGAATCAATACGACTGAAAACAGGTAAACTGCGATAGTCACAAACGTACTTATATAAGGAAAGCGTTTTATAGAATTGAACAAATCATTCATGAGCGTTGAATTTATTGCTTTATCCAAAGTTTAAGGTCTTCACCAGTAATATGCTGTATCCTTTTATATCCCGGAGGAACTTCATTTTGCTGGCAGTGAAATGTAGCGAGCCGCGTGCCCGATGGTTTTGCTTCCAGCAGCTGATGGAAATGTTGTATGTAATCCTGATAAATCTCCGCAGAGGAGTTGACCAGGTTGTCTATTGGTTTATAATGATAAATGTTTTCACTAAAGGAATTGTAAAAATAGAAGTGATCATATTCATCCGGATCCAGTGCTGTAAAGTTGTCATGAATAAACTTAGCATTGCTGACGCCTGTTGCATTTTGGGCAATAATCGCCTCGTCTATCAGTGCTTTCCGTTGTTCCACTCCATAAAATTCATAATCAGGAAAATAATGCGCGGCTATAATACAGAATTTTCCAACGCCGCTTCCAATGTCAAGTATACGCTTCCCCAAACCTCCGGTAAGGTGCAAGGCCGCCTTCTTGACGGTTTGAAGAGGCGTCCAGTGAATCGCGGAGAGCTGTTGTGCTCTTAATGAGTACAGGCTGTCGAACGCGGCGTCACTTGCAAATTTATCATTATCTGTGATTAGCTTCGTCATGATGAGGTTTAGGCAAACTTAAATAAAAAATGGATTAACTTTTGCAGGTTTTGGATGACTGAATAAACTGAATAACCCGTGAGATGAATAATGGGTTATGATAAATATTGAATATGGTTCCGATTAAAGCGTATTGGTACAGGTTTAAACATATGATGGAGAGTGCGGTGCTGAAAAATGGGAATCATTGGGAAGATGAATCTGTTTTCTGGCGGAAAAAGCTATTTACTAATATGATTACCTATGCTTTTATAGTGGGTATCATTGCTTTTGCTTCATCAATAACATTTGGTTTTTTTGCGGGCAGCACTTTTATACAGTGGTTTACCGTTATATTCGTCTGCTCCTTTCTTTTTACAGTATTTAATAAAAGCATCATGATTCATTTTAGAAAAATCATTGCGCTCTTTCTGTTATATGTTCTGGCTGTAGTATATATTGCGGTTTTGGGTTCTGAAGGACCTGGTGCCCTTTATTTAATTATCATCACTATTTTTTCTGCAATGATATTTCCGAGGCCTACTGCCTATTATCTTGTTGGATTGAATGTTTTGATTTGTGCGGGTTTTGGTGTTGTAATAGAATACAAGTTATTTGACAGTCCTTTGCTGGCCAGTTATGACCTGCCTTTATGGGTTTCTTATTCCGGGAATTTGATTTTTGTCACATTGATCAGCGTAATGCTGATCAGCCGGGTGCTCAAAGGTTTGGAGCAAACGATTGTAAAAGAAGCAACTCTTGTATCTAAGTTAGATGCATCGGAAAAGTATTACCGGAGTACGTTTGAGGCTAACCCCGTACCTATGTATGTTTTTGATTTGCAGACAGGAAATTTTTTGCATGTGAATGAGGCTGCATGTGATAAATATGGTTATAGCAGCGAAGAGTTTCTGCAAATGAACATCTCTCAGATTCGTCCTCAGAATGAGATCGGAAAGCTGATGGATATGAATAGCATGATCAAAACCAGGGAATATTCTGGTTTGCTGACACATGTGAATAAATCACAGGAAACATTCCCTGTAGAAATTGAGACTAACGTAATCCGCTTTGAGGGTAAAGATGCAAGATTGGTATTGGCTACAGATGTGTCGGAACGACTGAGTTATATTCAAAAAATTGAGCAGCAGAATCATGACCTTAAGGAAATTGCATGGATACAGAGCCATATGGTACGTGCACCGCTCGCAAATATAATGAGCTTAACAGAGTTTTTAATTAAATATCCCGGGGAGGATACACAGGAAACCCTTAGCTTTTTGAACGATTCATCTCAAAAACTAAACGTAGCTATTCAATCCATTGTTGGGCAGGCCGAGAGTTCGCGTTTAACAGGATAGCCTAAATTATTATCCTAATCTTTTGCAGAATAAGTCTTTATAGCCTGTGTAAACTTGAGTTTGCACAGGCTTCCTTTTTTTTATATGAATTGACTTTATCAAATTTCAGTTCATTTAATCTATTATAACAGAAAAATCTTCTAAAAATAATCATTATTTATTTTGAGTATGAATGATTATGAATAAAAAATTATACCTTGGAATTCAACTTAAAAGAGGTGGAATTATTAATTGTTAAAACTATCAATCTTATAATTAGATTTGTACTGTCAAAATCTTCGACAGAAAACGCTTATGATTAATTTACCAACACTTAAAAATGAAGCTGAGAGAATCGCTGCACTTTATGTGTTGGAAATTCTCGATACACGGGAAGAGCCTGAATTCGATAACATCGTTAAGCTGGCTGCTATCATTGCGAATACACCTATCGCAACTATCTCATTTGTTGATGAAAACCGGATCTGGTTTAAAGCCAGTATGGGCGTGAAATTTACAGAAACCCCAAGGGACAATAGTTTACAGCAAGTTTACCCTTTTATGGTGACTGTTCCCATAGCCGTTTATAATAATTTGGTTATAGGACATTTATCTGTTGCCGCATACGAACCTTTTAAATTGACGGAGACGCAAAATGAAGGTTTAGCGCTGCTGGTTCAGCAAATCATTACGGTGTTGCAATTGCGACTGCCTGTAATCAACAGCAGTATAAAAGAATTTTATGAAAGTATACTCAATAATATTCCTTCGGATATAGTGGTTTTTGACGCAGAGCATAAGTATCTTTTTGCCAATCCTGGTGCAATTAAAAACGATGAACTGAGGAAATATATTATAGGTAAAGACGATTTTGAGTATGCTGCGTACCGCAACCGGGATGTGAAAATAGCGCAGGAAAGACGTGATCAATTTTTGCAGGTGAAAAATACAGGTAAAGCTATTGTATGGGAAGAAAGTCAGTTTAATCCTGAAGGGGATAAGATCACTTTCCTGAGGAGGATGTTTCCTATGCATGATGAGCATGGTAACTTTGTGATGGCCATTGGTTTTGGTATGGATATTACGGAACGTAAATTACTGGAGGAAAAACAGATGGTAATTATGGATCAGCTATCTATTCAAAACACACAATTACTGGATTTCTGCAATATAGTTTCCCATAATTTGCGCGGGCCGTTGATCAATATGTCTATGTTGGTGGAGTTTATTCAGGAAACGAAGGAAGTTGAGGAGCAAAAGTTGTTGGTTTCCAAACTGGAGCCGGTTATTGAAAATCTGAAGAATACATTTAATGAGTTAGTAGAATCTATCCAGATCAGACAAAACAGTGATATTAAGGCAGATATTATAATTTTAAATGTCTGTCTGCAGGAAGTGCTGGATGGTTTGCATATGGAGATCAAAAGAGCGAGAGCTAAAATACTGATAGACTTTGATGAGGCGCCATCTGTAGTTTATCCCCATAAATATTTGGCCAGCATTTTTTATAATCTGATTAGTAATGCGATAAAATATCAGTCGCCGGACAGACAACTATCAGTGGAGTTAGCTTCCAGGAGACAGGATGGAAATATTCTTCTGACCGTAAAAGACAATGGACTAGGTATAGACCTGTTGAAGCATAAGGACAGTATTTTTAAAATAGGTAAAATTTTCCATCGTCATCCCGATGCGAAAGGACTGGGCCTATTTATGACAAAAACTCAGGTGGAAGCAATGGGCGGTAAGATCTGGGTGGAGAGTGCTCCTGATGAGGGAGCGAAGTTTTCAATAGAATTTGTGAATCAAAATATAAATTGAAATGAAGAAGGTTTTTCTGATAGACGATGATGATATTTTTGTATTCCTGACAAAAAAAACGATTTTGAAAGTTACCTCAGATATTGAGGTTGAAGTCTTCTCTGATGGATTTCAGGCGATTACGCATCTGAAAAACATTCACGATGAAAAAGAACGTTTACCAGATGTGATTTTTCTGGATTTGAATATGCCGGTAATGGACGGTTGGGAATTTTTGGAGGAATATCAGAATTTATATCAATCCTTTGCCAGGAAGACTGAGTTATATATTGTTTCTTCTTCTATTTCGCCACATGAGATGGAGCGATCAAAAAACATTAGCTCAGTATCTGACTTTATTATTAAGCCTCTTGTAAAAGAAAAATTTCTTGAAATTATTGAAAGTCTGTGATATTGTCTTTATGCGTTCTTGCTATAATACTTTATGATCATATAAATTTCTATTATTTCTTTAAAATCGATAGTTTAGGAGAATGTTTCAAAACGCCTCTATCGATCTTGATATTTTAAAAAAACGAGCATTTAATTTAAGATGGGCCACTGTTGCTGAGGGAGTAATTCCACTTACTGCAGCTGATCCTGATTTTCGAAGTGCACCTGAAATTGCTGAAGCTATTATCCGCTTCACGAAGGACAGGTATCTTTCTTACGGACCACCGGCAGGATTACCTGAATTTAAAGAAAGTGTTGCCCGTTATTTTTCTGTTAAGCGGAATATTCCAGCCAATCCCGACTATATTTTTCCTGTCGATAGTGCTGCTTTTGGTATTTATTTAACCTGCAGGACATTTGTTAATCCAGGTGATGAGGTTATTATTTTTGATCCTGTTGATTTTCTCTTTCGCTATTCTACCGAGGCCGTTGGCGGTGTGGCGGTGCCATTTGCAATACCTCCTGGCAGTGCAGAGGTAGATTTTGACCGATTGGAAGGTTTGATTACGAGGAAGACAAAAATGATTTGTTTATGTAATCCATTGAATCCTACAGGTAAAGTATTCAGGAGAGATGAATTAGTAAAGCTGGGTGAAATCGCGGTAAAACACAATTTGCTGATCCTGTCAGATGAGATCTGGAGTGATATCGTATATACCCCGCATGTGTTTACCAGCATTGCATCCCTGAATGAAGAAATAAGAAATCAGACAGTTACCGTAACTGGCTACAGCAAATCTTATGGACTGGCCGGACTAAGAATTGGTGCTGTAATGGCTTCCAATCCGCAACATTACGAGCGCTTATTCACCGCATCTCTGCATAGTTCTACGATCCATGGGGCTAATATACTTTCACAGGTGGCTGCAACGACCGCATTGAATGAATGTGAGTACTGGCTAACTGACTTCGTTTCTCATTTGCAGCGCATGAGGGATTTATGTTTTACAGAATTAAATGCAATGACGGGTTTTAACTGCATTGCGCCGGAAGGTTGTTATGTAGCTTTTACCAATATTACAGGAACGGGACGTACGAGTAGGGAAATCCATCAGCTCTTGTTGGATGAGGCTAAAGTGGCAGTAGTTCCAGGCGCTAAAGAATGGTTTGGAGAAGGTGCTGAGGGATATATCAGAATGAGTTTTGCTACATCAGAAGACATTTTAAAGGAAGCGCTGGGCAGGATGAAAAATACAATCAATTTGCTATGAAAGCTGTAATTATCGGCGGCGGTATCGCAGGCTTATGTATGGGCATTTATCTTCACAGAAATGGTGTTGATGTAAGTGTCAATGAAAGGAAATTAGGTGTTGTAGGTGGTGGACACGCATTTTTAATGCATCATGAAGGTATTGCTATCTTGCAGGCGCTTGCTGATGCCGAAGACTGTATCCTGCCGGGGAAACTGATTGATACCTTTGTTTTTAAGAGGCCCGATGGAGAGCTGATGCAGACGATGAAACTGGACGACTGGCAGTGTTTTAAACGGACGGACCTGACGATCTGCCTGGCTGGACTTTTTCCAGTTTCACAGTTAAATGACGGTCGTATTTTCTCCCGCTTTATTTATAAAGATGAAAAGGTTATTGCTGCTGAATTTACTGATGGCACGCTTGAATATGGTGATATCTTTATAGGGGCAGATGGTGCAAATTCTATTGTCCGCCAGCAGATATTTGGTGAAATTGATTTTAAGCCAGGTATTGTTAAGGAGGTAGTGGGAATTGTGAACCATCCGGAATTTGCTGGTTTGTACACGGGAAAATTCACAAAATTTCAGGAAAAAAACAGGGGGCTTGCTTTTGGTTTGATACCTACCTCAGAAACCGAACTTGTATGGTTTATGCAATATGATCCATCATTGGGCGATGTGAAGGATCGTTCCGCAGAACATTTGAAAAAATTCTGTTTCTCCATGTTAAAACACTTCCCGCAAAAAGTTACTTCTATCCTGGAAGCCAATGACTTCACGACAAGTTATATCTGGAATACCAGAGATTTTGATCTGCTTCCACGATTTCATCATGATAATGTGGTGCTGATTGGAGATGCCGCTCATCTTGCTTTGCCATTTACAAGTGCAGGAACTACAAATGCACTCACGGATGCGAAAGTATTATCTGATTATCTATTGACCAGTCCGGATTACCTGCCGGCTTTTGAAGCTTACTATGCGCACAGGGCAGCTGATGTAAATAAACATATACTTTTGGGAAGAGAATTACGGGATGCATTCATCTCGCCTGAATCTTCCTCGTTTACAATTCCGCTGATTATGAAAACAACAACAAAGTCCTGATGAGTTATTCGCATTCATTCGATACAATGTAATGAACAGAATGAATGCCCTCGCTAAAAAACTATTTCCTTAATTTTACTATTGTATCGTTTTAGGTTATTAAAGATGGGAGGGAATCATGATTAAAGTAGGGATAATCGACATCAATCAACAAAGCAGGGGTATGATGTCCATGTTGTTAAATCATCAGAATCAGTATAATTTTAAGGTAACTGTTGAGGTTGCTTCAATGGGCGAGTGTAAGAAAATTCGACCAAATGAGGAGCCCAATGTCACGCTGCTGGATATAGAACAGAACGGTGTAGAGGCGATAGGCGCAATTTATCGTAAGTTTCCCAATACAAATGTAGTGGTATATAGTGATATACATGATCAAAACAGCGTATTAGAGTGTGTAAAAGCAGGTGCAATGGGCTACCTGACTAAGGATACTTGTGTAAATGAAATTATTTCCACAATAGTGACCACTTATAAAGGCGGATCAGTTTTCAGTCCCTCGATTTCCAGAAATGTAATTATGCAGGTGCAGCAAACGGTCGACTATCAGTCGACATTAAGCTTCCGTGAACGTCAGGTAGTTGAAGGACTTAAAAATGGCTTAAGTTACAAGCTGATAGGATACAAATATGGTATTTCTCTGGATACCGTGAGACAGTATATCAAAAGAACTTATAAAAAGTTAAACATCAACAGTAAGGGTGAATTGCTGGCACAGTTCAGGTAGGCAGTGACACACAAAGATGTGTCATTATGGCTTTCATTCAGTGGCGTAAATTCCTGATTTTTGCATGGGTAAATAACGATTTTTCTATTTACCAATATGCTTCATTTTAATTAGCTTGATGCTTCGAAACAGCTACCTAAGTGCTTTATTTTTACTTTTCTGTGCTATGTTTCTTTTTTGTGAGGGGCAGGCTCAGGTCAAGTATGCCTTTACTAGGGATAGCCTCATCATTAAAGGGGGACAGACATTTTCCAATTTATTAAAGGTAACCAATACTTATTCTAAGTCTGTTGTACTGAGACAGGACAAGCGGCATATGTTGTTAAAAGGTTTTATTTCTTTGCCTGACACGATGGTTTTAGCTGCAGGTGTAACGCGTGTATTTCCTGTGAAATATATGACCAACAGACAGAATATCAAGGAGAATGTACAAACCTTTAACGTTCACCTTGTTGCTGCCGAATCTGAAATTTCCGTACAATCCTTCGCAAGTTTTACTACCCGGCTGGTGGATGCAGGAGGCCTGGTCATCGGCACTGAAGAAAGTGAGATCTATCTTAATCAATATACTAACCAGGCGCAGATTATGGTGAGCTGTATTAATACAGGCTTTTTGCCCTTGTCTTTCAAATTACTCCTGAATGGTATTCCTGAAGGATTGGAATTCACCGGGCAGACCATGAATCTTGTCTTACAGCCCGGTGCGCAGCAATTATTGCCTTTTACAGCAAAAAATAGACTAGGCAAAAAGATCATCTCGGATTTTACGGTAACCATCCAGGCCATGGATAATGGTAATAATCAACTGGCGGTAAAAACACTCAGAGTGGTAAATGTGACCAGTGAGGGGAGGTTAGGCGGAAATGTGCAGTTGAATGGTGACCTGCCCAATACCGCAGCACTGCGCTATGTGAATATGGATGGTACCTCTGCCTACTACCAGTTTCAGAGTAATGGGAAACTGAGCATGGGGACTAACAACTCCTTATCTTATAGAATGAATACGGACTACTTCAGGCAGCAGCAGAATAATGGATTGATCATTTATAATTCATTTATAGATTATCAGCGTAAAGGCTGGGGCATTAAGCTTGGGAATATATATGAAAATATGGATTATGCCTTTGGCGGACGGGGAATTAAAGCAAATTTAAACCTTGCTGCAGGAGCATCCTTATCGGCCTATGGGATTCAAAATGATTATTTTCTTTTTAATCAGCTGAATAATTCACTGCCAGGCGCAAAGGTGTATGCGCTTGATTATAAGAAGGAAAAGTCTGCATCAGACCATAAAAGACTTACTGTAATACATAGTAAGGATCCTTTAACCGGGGTAGATGCCAGTCAGCTCAGTACTAAAATGAACTTTGATCTTGGTGAGCGAAAATCTTTTGGTTTTGAAGCAGGATATTCCCTCGAAGAAGTTCCGGGTGCAGGTAAACAACAAAAAAGTGGCTTGAGTGCAGGATTGAATTATATATATGAAGGTGAAGAGATCCAGTTTTCGGGCAATGGTTACTATAGCAGTCCCTATTATACAGGAATCAGAAGGGGATTATTCAATACTGATCTGAGGATGATGATCAGACTGAATGACAATAACAAGTTAACTGCACATACAAATTTACAGACCAGTCATCCTGAGTATCAGAATAACCTCACTTATGAATTATATGCAGGAGAGAGCAAAAATACAATCAATATTTATGAGCTGGGTTACAGTGTTGGTGTGGGAAGTGTTTCCTTATCATTTACGCCTTATCTTCTGGAGCAGCGCTTATATTCCACCAGTTTTACACCAATAACCAATTCTACTGTGGATTGGAAATCGTCTGCTGCACGTATGGCTGTAAATGTTGGTTATTATGGTGCTAAACAGTCATTTACGTTAAATGGCGATTATGGCTATACTTATGTGAATACTTCGGGTACTCCACAAGCACCTTATCACACTTTTAAGTTTACTGGTAACTATACCTATTCTTTTTTAGGCCTGAGTACTTATGTGCAGCTGAACCCTTATTATCTTTCTGATGTGCTGACGGTAACTGGTCAGAGCCGGCGTTATCATCTGTATTCTGTAGGCCCGAATGTCCGGCTTTCTGCTTTTAACGACGCATTGCGTTTGCAGATGAGCACCATGTACAGTTATTATGGGTTTACAGGAAGCAGCAATTATTCATTAAATGGGATGCTCAGGTATAATTTTAAAAAGAACTGGGCGCTGACTGGTGACGCGATGTATTCTATTATCCGGCAGAAACTGGTAACCGAAGTTGACCGCACAGATTTTTCCAGTTATGAACGTGCTACATCCACCTTCAATACCAGGCAGATTCGTTTAGGGATAGAAAAGCAATTCGGAAGTAATGGAAATAGCGATGCTAAGAAACTGGAACTAGTTTATTATGAGGACAGGAACAGTAATGGTCAGAAAGATGGAGATGAGCCAGCAGTTCCGGGCGTGCTGGTAAAAATAAACGACCAGGTTGCGCTGACTGACGCTAAAGGGAAAGTAGCTTTTAAAGGGATGAAAAAAGAAGCTTACACGGTATCTATTACGAATACAAAGGGATGGAGTTTGCAGGAACCTACTCAGGTTTTCCTGGATAAAAACAAGAAAATTGATATTGCGCTGGTCAAAACACAGGCTTTATTTGGGCAACTGAAAATTATTGCTGTAAAGTATGGCGACGGTATGCCTGATCTTGCGGGAATCAGGGTTAAAGCAAGGGATGTGAATGGAAATCTGCATCAGACTTTAACCAATGATCATGGGGAGTTTTGTTTCTATCTGCCGCGTAATGAGTACACGGTTTATGTGGAAACAGAAGGTTTACCTTTCTCCATTGAAAATGGACAGGAGCGGGTTGCCTTAACTGGAAGGCCGACAGAGATGCTGACCTTTATGTACAGGGACGAACGCAGAAAAATAGGTGTAACGCGTTTTTAGGGGGCGACTAAAGTATAAGTCACGGTAGTTTCGTAAGTGCCGGATGGTTTGCCAACAAGAGTTGAATTCTGGCTTGAGGGGATACGATACTGCAGATTGATCTGACGGTCAATTACCGGGCTGGAGGCAGAAATCAGTGTTTGTGGCACATTGGATAATGTAATCGTATTTACACCTGTCTGTCCAGCCATAGGCTCTATCGTAATGATATTTACAGGAATCTGATTTGTAGTGGCACCTAGCGTAAGATTTGCTGCATTAGCTCTTACTGTAACAATGTAAGGCGTGGTTTTGCTTAAGGTTAAATGACCACTTAGTGCGACTGTATTGCTCTGTGTGTAACTTGCCGCTGAAGTATAATTAAAAGTTATATTGGGTTGGGATGGCGCAACGATCAGTTCTGCCAGGTCACTGGTCATTACTTTCAGATCTACTGTTGTGGTAGTGGATATGGTTGAGCCTGTTGGATAAGCAGCAGCAGGCTTACTGATGGTATAAGTAAGCGGTAGGGTATAAGTTCCGGCCTGGATAAAGGCACTCTGAAGGTTTGCTTTGGAAATGGTGAACGTTGGCGTAATGGTATTTTTATTCGTAGCAGGAACCGCGAGGTTGCTGGTGTTGAGCAATTGATCTGTTCCTGAGAGGTTAAATGTAGTTGGTGAAGTGACATCAGAAGTAACTGCTACCAGGTTTACGGCGGTGACTGGCGGAACAGCCGCGGTGCCTGAATAAGTGAACGCTGAGGCTCCGGTCGAAGTTTTAAGCCCAATCTGGTTGATTACTGTAGTGGAATAAGTGAATGGTGAAGCCACACTGTTTCCATTGGTATTTCTAAACCTGGCAATAGCATCCATTGTAATGGTTGCAGGAGAAACAGGTGGTACATCAGCTGAGATGAAAGCAGGAACATCAATAACAAGATCCAATGCCGGAGGGCTTACTGAGTTTCCGATACCCACAATGGAGTACTGAAGATTGGATCTGTAGGTGCCGGCCTTCCATACTGTACCAGCAGTAATCACTCTATAATCAATTAAGGTTGTTCCTCCTGCTCCAATACTGGCCACAGCAACGTATAAATTGGCATTAGTGGTACTCAGTGTGACTTCCGAACTGCTTCCGAGTAAACTTATGGCACCTGCGGACCGTAATTTAGGGCGTGCGACAGAAACAGGAATTGTTTCGCCAGTAATATCTGCAGTGAAATTTGATGTGGGTGACCTTACTCGGAATGTTGGCAGTACAGCTAAAGAAATTACAGGCCCGATTAAGGAGGTGACGGTATAATCTGAATTTGCGCTGATATTTGCCTGCGGAAGCGTTATCGTTTGTCCGGCACTTTGCTTTACACTGAAAATACAGAGGCAGGCACTAAGGGTTATATATAATCTCTTTTTCAGCAACTTTCAAGTCATAAGCAGAACCGGCATCTAAAATAGCAACAGCAAGGAATTTACCTTTCAGCTCTGCGGGCAGATCAAGGTATACCCATTGTGAGGCGTCGGGCAACATGGCAATAGCTTCCGGAGCTAATTTCAATTCTTCTCCGGTAGCTTTATTAGTCACTTCATAACGGACATAGGCATCTTTATTCACTTCTCCTTTGTTATGAATTTGTATGGCATATCTGCGTTTCTTTCCTTTATCGGTGTCTATTAATCCAAGGTCATTGAAAGCGAGGAATTCCAATTCTCCGGAAGCGAGTCCGGGAGGGGTATTGTAAATTTGTACGCCAACTTCCAGCAAAATGGTTAAACCGACTTGTTTGGCATTCGTTTTTTTTGGTGTCTGCTCCTTTACCTGGGTAAAAAAGAGCATGCTGTTAGTCAATCCTTTTTTTTCGGCCGCACCTGCAGGAATGTTCATGGACACATTGATCAGTTTGGTTTCTCCTGGCTGAACAGTCAGTGTATTAGTAGAAAGTGTGATCCAGGCGGCATTGGATGAAGGTATGGAGTTTTTGGCAAAATACACTTTGTTGCCTGCAGCATCTCTGTTCCAGTCCTGAATGTTGGAGACAAAAGAAACGGGAACAGTGGAAGTATTACTGAAAGTAATCTGCTGACTAACTGTTTCTCCGGGATTACCTTTAAAAAACAGTCGCGATGGTGAAACGGAAAAGCCCTGCCCCATTGTTGTGTTTACAAAAAATGGGACAAGGCATAAGGTAAATAGTATAGTATATAATCTCATCAATCAGCTTAAAGTTGCGTGGCAGTATAGGTAACTACTGTAGCATAAGTGTCTTTTGTAATTCCTACCAGCGCAGCTGCTGTGGGTATGGTATAATTAATATTATAACTGGCAGCGATTGTTGCCGGTGATGTGGTAACCAGTGTCTGGTCTGTTGTTCCAAGTGTTGCTGTGTTGAACGTTCCTACAGTCGGCGATGTGCCTACCGATACCTGGATAATATTCAGTGGTACAATAGTGGAGTTGCCTGATGTGGCTGGGGTGAATGCGAGCGCTTTAACGGCTACTTTATAAGCCCTGTTGCTGACAACAGTAAAGTGGCCTGTTTTGGCAACTGTTTTAGAACCTTGATAGTCAGCTGCAGTGGTGTAATCGAATTCAACATCATCAGCAGCTTTCATTGTAATTGCGATGGCATCTGAAAGAACAATTCTTAATGGAACAGTTCCTGTTGCTGATAATGGCGTTTGTGCAGTGGCTTTAACGTTAAACAAAGTTACTACGGCTAAAATTGCAGCGGATAATAAAAGTAATTTTTTCATGGCGATCTGGATTATTCTGGATACCACAAAATTATTTATAATATCAATCCAAACCGCTTAAAGAAAGACACATCTTGATGTTACATTAAGATGGATTTTTTATAGTAACAGTGAAAGTAGAACCTTTATCTACTTCGCTTTTAACAGTTATATCTCCTCCCAACGAGGTGATCTGAGTTTTCGTAATAAATAAACCTACTCCACTACCATTTACGTGACTATGAAATCTTTCATTTAAACCAAATATACGGTCCTTGTGCTTGATCAGGTCTATTCCCATCCCATTATCGCTAAAAGTGAGGATAATATCTCCATTTCTATCCAATTTGCTGGAAACTTCGATCTTTAATGGTCTGTTTTCTGAACAGTATTTTACGGCATTAGACATTAGATTCATTAAAACACTCTCCAGATAACTCTTATTGAACGGGATCATTTCACACTGAAAATCAGTGTGTATGGAAATGCCCATTGTGTGTATTTGTTTGGTGAATGAGTTGCATACTTTTTTAAATATACGTACCACACTGATGTTTTCGATATTGATGTTTTTATTGCTTTTAATGCTAAGCATCTGGGTAAGGTCGTAAATTGTTTCGTTCAGTTTTAATGCAGAATCCTTAAACATATCTACAATGGTCTTATTATATTCATCAAGAAGGTCATAATTTAAAATATCGATCAATCCGATTAAATTTGACAAAGGTGCCCTGAGATTATGAGAGGTGATATAAGCGAACTGGCTCAGATCCTGATTACGCGATGTTAAATCTTCAATTAATTGTTCCCGTTCTTCTTCAGCTTTATTGCGGGCAATATATTCCCTGAAATTTGCGGCAAGAGCACTGATGTCAGAATTTTTAATTATATTTTTATTGAGTGGATTTGTCATAGTTGTTTATCTGGTAGATGCTATACCTGTTAAGGCAAACACCTTGCCATATCACTATGAGTTGTAATTATTGAAAAAAAAAGACCTGTCAGGCAGGTCTTTTTTTTAGTTTATTTTACTACTGTGCATTGATATCCAGTAGTTTATGTGCAAGGTCTGCTTGCTCAGACGAGCTGGCAGCGATGGTGAGGATAAACTCATCCCTGGAGCCATCCCCAAGATAACTGGGGTTGTCTGGGGCTAAAGTATTATTTACACGGTTCAGTGGATTGTATATTGTTACTTTAATATCACTTTCTGAGAAGCCATGTTCAGTTAACAGCGTAAGCGCATTTTCAGCTTCATTTTCTTCCTGAAATATTTTGGTGATCACCTGAAAAGGTACGTGATCAGTATAGCTGCCGGTTTGCCTTCTTGCATAAAGATTGGATTCATCGAAATCTTTATGTCCATATAGTTCTGAATCCGTAGAGATAACAGCTGTTCCTTTGATATAGTCTGGTAATACGCTTATTTGTTGTGCAGTAATGTTAGGAAGAATAACATGATCGTTATCTTTATCAAGTTCCGCTACACCAATAGGAATTAATACTTCACGTTCCTCTATCTGCCAGCTGTTTCCTTTAAGGTCCAGGACCATATACCTTACCTTTCGCTCCTGCTCATCAAAAAGTAAGTCGCTTATTTTACCGATAGTTTGTTCAGCAGAATTTTTAACCGCCCAGTTAATAATATCCGGCTGACCATCTTTGATTTCGAAATCACTATTACTTAATTCTTTCAGGCTGCTGATTTCATGCTGATGTTCTTTCCTTTCCATATGCTTAGATATTTAGCTGGTAATTTTATCACTTACAAAATAAAACAGGATAAGGCCAATTGCTACTATCGCAATCAGCCAGTTAAACCAGTCTTTGTATTTTTTCGGTTGAACTTCTAGTTGTGCCATAATATTAAATTTTATACTCAATTAACAGTCGACAGCTGCTGATGTTTGTCTGCTTAGTAATTCTGCGCCTTCTTTATTACCTTGCTGGATGGCAAGATCCAAAGCTGTCAGTCCCCTGAACTCAGTGATATGCTGATTTGCTCCTTTTTCCAGCAGCATCCTGATCAGTTCATTTCTGCCAAACATGGCGGCAAACATAAGCGCGGTGCCTCCGTTACCATGCTGAAGATTAAGATCAGCATCGTGTTCAATTAAAAGGGCAGCAATAGCTGCATACCCTTTAAAACATACGCCCATCAAAGCTGTATTGCCACCAGCATCACTTTTATTGATATCAGCTTTAGCATTGAGCAATACTTCTGCTGCAGCAAGCTGATTATTGTAACAAGCAATAATTAAAGGAGTATAACCTTTTTCATCCACTACATTCACATCAGCTCCTGCGATAATTGAGGCGCGTAAAAAATTGACGTCACCTGTTCTTGCTGCGCTGATAAATTCAGCATTATTTTGATTCATGATATTAGAATTAGGCTGGTACATCAGGTTTTTTCTCTCTTTCCCAGAAACGGTGATTTGCGATCGCTGCTACGAAATCTGCTGGTTGCTGATCCGCGAGTACACCCAATGGGGTTTTACTTTTATCCATGGGTATTAATGCCGCTGCGAGCAATTGTACTCCCTCTGATTCTGCTGAAATTGCTTTACAGTGTTTGAAAGCTTCGGTTACAAAATGAACGGCGTCAGCTTCTGCTTTGATTGCATCAATACTTGGGGCACCGCCAGGAATATATACCGCATCAAATAACACTGATGCAGTTGTCAGGAAGGTGAAATCTACCTTAATATCAGCACCCTGGTCATCTTTAATAAATCCGCCATGAGTGGCTACAATTTTTGCCTGAGCACCTTCCGTCAGTAATGCGTTTTTAGTTGCATTAAGTTGTGCACCATTTACACCATCAGTAGCTAATACTGCAATTACACGTGATTTTATGGTGTTTTTCGGCGTATTTGCCATGCTGAGCGCAGCAGAAGTTTTCAACGATGAATTGCCTGTTTTTGATTCGTATTTTGCAGGATCTGCGTCCGCTGGTACGCCATGGTTTATGGGTTTTTCTGGTGCTGCTGGCAGATCAAGTCCCAGTCCGGCAGCTACTTTTTTAGCCAGATCAGTATCTACTTGTGTTAAGATACCAACCATTCTTTTGCGGATATCAACAATTTCTACTTTACCCAGTTCAAACTTTAGGGCGTCAACCAAATGGTTTTTTTCAACCTCTGACTGACTATTATAGAATAATTTTGCCTGGCTGAAGTGGTCAAAGAAGCTATCACTCCGGTCTCTGATTTTTTTCGCATCTATTCTTTCCTGATAAGAAGTAAATCCGCCCTCTGCTTCTTTTGCCTGTACAGGAAAGTTACCGCCAATACTGTTGGGTTCATAGCTGGTGCGACTGGTACTGATTGTCTGGCGCATGTGTCCGTCGCGCTGATTGTTATGCACCCCGTTTACAGGTCTGTTGATTGGTATCTCATGAAAATTTGGACTACCTAGTCTTGATAACTGTGTATCCGTATAAGAGAACAAACGACCTTGTAATAAAGGATCATTAGAGAAATCAAGTCCCGGAACCAGGTGACCAGGGTGGAAAGCTATCTGTTCAGTTTCAGCGAAAAAGTTGTCGGGGTTTCTGTTCAGCGTCATTTTACCTACAAGCTGTACCGGCACTAACTCTTCCGGGATCAATTTGGTAGGATCCAGGATGTCAAAATCGAATTTATGCTCATCTTCTTCGGGGATGATTTGCAAACCCAGTTCCCATTCAGGAAAAGCACCGCTTTCTATCGCATCCCAAAGGTCACGTCTGTGAAAATCGGGATCATTTCCTGAGATTTTTTTAGCTTCATCCCAGGCTACGGAATGGACACCTAACAAAGGTTTCCAGTGAAATTTAACAAAACTGCCTTTTCCTTCTGCATTGATCAAACGGAAAGTATGTACACCAAAACCTTCCATCATGCGGTAACTTCTTGGGATTGCTCTGTCTGACATTAACCACATGATCATATGCGTTGATTCGGGCATAAGTGAGATGAAGTCCCAGAATGTATCATGTGCAGAAGCTGCCTGTGGAATTTCGTTATGTGGTTCTGGCTTTACAGCATGAATCAAATCCGGAAATTTAATAGCATCCTGAATAAAAAAGACAGGCATATTATTACCTACAAAATCATAATTACCTTCTTGTGTATAAAATTTTACAGAAAACCCCCTTACATCTCTTGCCAGATCAGTAGATCCTCTGGAGCCGGCTACAGTAGAAAAACGTACAAAAACAGGCGTTTTAGCTGAAGTATCGTTCAGAAAATTTGCTTTGGTATATTTTTCCTGTGACTCATAAAGTTCAAAAACTCCATGCGCACCCGATCCTCTCGCATGAACAATACGTTCAGGAATACGTTCGTGATCAAAATGTGTTATTTTTTCCCTCAGGATAAAGTCTTCCAATAATGTAGGACCTCTTTCTCCAGCTTTTAAAGAGTTCTGATTGTCATTGATCTTCAGCCCCTGGTTGGTTGTCAAAAATTCACCTGCTCCATTTTCTTTATCTGGAGCCAGTTCTTCCTGTTTCTTGTTCTGTGAATTGTTGTTGTTGTTTTTCATATTGTAGTTTTAGGGTTTCATCGCATTAACACTCTCCATGTTAAAGTGTTTTAGCTGTTTTTGTTTTAATAGACAGTTCTGCAGGTGAAACTTCCTGACCTGTTGCGAGGTAGAGTTGCCGTATACCTCAGGCTAAAGCTGCACAGGCCTATGCAGCTGATTATTTGAAAAGGCTTTTGAAAAAAATAAAAACAATATGACACCAGAGGTGTTCATTTGAATATCTAACTATGAAAACATAAGGCGGGTACCAGATTTGGTATCCGCTTTTTTGTTCTTTCATATAATTTCATCCAAATATGAGCGGTGTACGTATTATTTGTAATTAAGGTATTTGTTCGGTATTCTTGAGAACAATTTGAAAAGCCAGAAAAGACGGTTGATTTATAGAAATACATTTTATGGAGGATAAAGGTAAGTTGAATAATTTGTCTTTTTTAAGGGGTGGCGGTGACTGTGGGGATTTACTGAGGAATTTTGACTGGTCAGAGTCAGTTTTAGGACCTCCTCAATCATGGCCACAGAGTTTAAAGACCTCGGTCAGTATTATCCTTCATTCCAAATACCCCATGTTTTTATGGTGGGGTAGAGATACCATCGTCAATATTCATAATGATGCCTATGTGGCATTAATGGGGAGTAAACATCCTTATTTTTTAGGTCGCCGGGCAGATGAACTCTGGTCTGAAATATGGGAAGAGAACCTTCTGCCTATGAAAAATCTGGTATTCGATGAGGCAGAATCTATTTATGGACAAGATTTGATGCTGGTGCTGGAACGTAAAGGATTCAGGGAAGAAGGCTATTATAATTTCTCGTACAGTCCGATTATAAATGAAGATGGTGATGTAGGTGGATTATTCTGCGCCTGCCACGAAGAGACAAAAAAAGTATTACAACAGCGTAGAATGCAGCTGTCTACGGAGATAAATAGTGCTTCCTGGGTTTCCAATTCGATAGCTGAAGTGATCAATGCTTCTTACAAGATCATTGATAAATATTACAGCGATATTCCTTTTAGTGCTTTATATGTAGTAAATTCTAAGGGAGTGGCCCAGCTGGTTGGTTCTACGGCCGAAATGCAGGGCCATGAGCCGTTTGATGAAAATTATGATTTTTCAGCAGAAAACGATTTCTGGCAATTTGGCAAAGTGATCAAGTCAAGAATGCCTGTGTTTATTGAAGGTGTTGGAGAAAAGATCACCAGGCTTCGCCATACATTGCTTGGTGATTTACCTAAAAGTGCAGTGTGTATTCCGGTATTTAAACCGGCAGATAATCAGCCTATAGGCATTATGATCTTTGGCGTAAGTCCTAATTTGGTATTTAACGATGAATACCAGCAATTTTTTCAGCTGGTTGCGTCTAAGATATCCTTGATTATGGGCAGCATTAATGCGCGGGAACAAGAGAAATTACTCATCAAGGCTTCAGAAGAGAACCTCAATAATATATTGTTGCAAGCCCCTGTATCGATAGCTATATTCAAAGGAGAGGAGCTGAGGATAGAACTGGTTAATAATAAGTCCCTTTTAATGTGGGACAGAACGCTGGAACAGGTTAAGGGTAAAACATTTACTGAGGTATTTCCGGAATTGGTATCGCAGGGCCATAAAGAAATTGTGGAAGAGGTCTATTATCATGGCATTTCATTTTTCGCTAACGAGTCGCCCATAGACATTTTCAGACGTGGTGAACTCTCTACTGCCTATTTTAATTTTGTGCATGAACCTTTAAGAGATATTCACCATCAGATTATTGGGGTAGTTACTGTAGGATTTGAAGTGACAGATCAGGTTTTAGCGCGGAAAAAAGTGGAAGAAAGTGAGCATAGGTTAAATATGGCACTTGATTACACGAATACTGCGTCATGGGAGATGGATCTGCATACAAAAAATATAATATTTACCAATCAGATGGCGAGGATACTTGGATTTGAAGCAGCTGCTGATCTGAATTTCCATAAAATGCGTGAACGTATCCATCCGGACGACCGCAAAGATGTTGTAGAGAAGGCCTTTAATGCAGCAATGTTAAATGGAAATTATAATTATGATGCGCGGATTATTTTGCCAGATGGAATGATAAAGTGGATACATACGCAGGGAAAGGTACTTTTCGATGAACAGCATATGCCTTCAAAGATGATTGGTACTGTGAAGGATATTACTGATGCTAAAAATGAGCAGAACAGAAAGGATGAGTTTATGGGGGTGATTACACATGAACTGAAGACTCCTGTAACTTCTGTAAAGGCATTTGCACAATACCTGCAGGAACGTTTCTTAAAGACGGGAGATGAAAAATCTGCTGCCCTGTTAGGAAAGATGGGAAATCAGATCAATAAACTTACTTTACTCATTCAGGATCTGGTAGATCTGACAATGATAGAAGGCAGTGTGCTTAAACTGCAGCCACAGCACTTTGATTTTAACGAACTGTTAGCAGATACCGTAGAAGAATTGCAAAGAACAACAACAAAGAAAATAAATGTAACCAGCGGCGGGCACGCTGTAAATGTGAATGCTGACAGAGACCGGACCGGGCAGGTGCTGATCAATTTAATATCAAATGCAATCAAGTATTCTCCCGAGGCGGATCACCTTGAAGTAAATAGTTTTTCCGGAAATGAACATCTCATCTGTAGTGTGAAAGACTTTGGAATTGGAATTGCTAAGGAAAAGCAAAAGAACCTCTTTGAACGATTTTATAGGGTTCTGGAGGATGAGCGCTCTAATTCATTTCCTGGATTAGGTTTAGGATTGTATATTTCCGCTGAAATTATCCGCAGGCAGAATGGAGCCATGTGGGTGGAAAGCGAAAGAGGAGAGGGATCTGTATTTTACTTTAGTTTGCCATTAAACAATTCATAAGATGTTAAAAAAAAGGGTGTATGTAGCTGATGACGATCCTGCGATCCTGGAGATTATAACGATGATCCTCGAGGATGAAGGTTATGAGGTAGAGACCTCCGTAGATGGAAGGTCTTTACAGGAAGAGCTTACTATACAGCCAGATTTGGTTATACTGGATATCAGAATGTCTGGCTCTGATGGTGGAGAGATATGCAGAAAATTAAAAAGCAATGCACGCACTAAAGCTATACCTATCATTCTGGTTTCCGCAAATAAAGATATTGTTACCATCGCAAATAATTGTTTTGCAAATGATTTTTTACCTAAGCCTTTCGAAATAAGTGATTTGATACAGCTTACTCACAAATATACTTCCTGATCTTTTTTGTCAGGGAGCTATTCCTGATTTAAAAAAATAAAAACATTTCTGTCGGAATTCCATTGATATAAGTAATGAACAACATTAACGTATATCCTGGATATCCTTATCCACTAGGTTCAACCTGGGATGGTAAGGGTGTTAATTTCGCCATCTTCGCTGATCATGCAACTGCTGTTGAGCTTTGTCTTTTTAATGAAGAAGATGATCAGACAGAAGTGATTAATTTAAGTTTAACGGAGCGTACGCATCATATCTGGCATGGTTATTTACCTGGTGTAAAACCCGGACAACTCTATGGCTACCGGATTAACGGGCCTTTTAAACCGGAAGAGGGACATCGGTTTAATCTGAATAAGTTACTGATAGATCCTTATGCCAAGGCCATTTCAGGTGTAATTAACTGGCATGATGCATTATTTGGTTATGAAATGGGTTCCCCTGAGGCCGATCTTAGTTTCAGTGAAATTGATAGTGCTCCCTTTATTCCAAAATCTGTAGTGATTGACAATGCCTTTGACTGGGAAGGAGAAACTCCTTTGGATATCAATTACCACGAATCCATAATTTACGAAGCTCATGTAAAAGGTTTTACCATGCAGCATCCGTATATTCCTGAAGAAATCAGAGGAACTTATGCCGGACTGGCACATCCTGCTACATTGAATTATTTGAATGAGCTGGGTATTACTGCAATAGAATTGATGCCTGTACATCAGTTTGTCAATGACCGGCACCTGGTAGAAAAGGGCTTGAGTAATTACTGGGGGTATAATACTATTGGTTTTTTTGCTCCTGATATCAGGTACTCTTCAAATAAGGAGCGCGGAGGTCAGGTGCTTGAATTCAAACAAATGGTAAAAGCCATGCATAAGGCAGGAATTGAGGTTATTCTCGATGTAGTTTACAATCATACTGCTGAAGGCAATCATATGGGGCCGACTTTATCCTTTAAAGGAGTTGATAATGCTTCTTATTACCGGTTGACAGAAAATCAACGTTATTATATGGATTATACCGGTACAGGTAATACGTTAAATGCAAACCTGCCCAATGTACTCCGTATTTTTATGGATAGCCTGCGTTATTGGATCACAGAAATGCATGTAGATGGTTTTAGGTTTGACCTTGCTCCTGCGCTTGCGCGTGAGCTGCATGATGTGAATAAACTGAGCGCTTTTTTTGATATAATTCATCAGGATCCGATCATCTCTCAGGTGAAGCTGATTGCTGAGCCATGGGATGTTGGAGAGGGTGGCTACCAAGTGGGAAACTTTCCGCCGGAATGGGCAGAGTGGAATGGCAAGTACAGGGATTGTATCAGAGATTACTGGCGCGGAGCAAACAGTATGCTGGGCGAGTTTGCACAACGTTTTACAGGCAGTCCTGATTTATATCAGGGTGGTTATCGGAGTCCGATGGCCAGCATCAATTTTATTACTGCACACGATGGTTTTACCCTGCATGATCTTGTCTCTTATAATGAGAAGCACAATGAAGCGAATGGAGAGGATAACCGGGATGGAGAGAACCATAATGGATCTTATAATTATGGGGTCGAAGGAGAAACGGATAATGAAGAGATCAATAAGATAAGGAAAAGGCAAAAGCGTAATCTGCTGACTACCTTGTTCCTGTCACAAGGCGTACCTATGCTTGTGGCCGGCGATGAGATGAGTCGCACACAACAGGGAAACAATAACGCCTATTGTCAGGATAACGAAATTTCCTGGTTAGATTGGATTAAGGCAGACCAGGAGCTATTTTTTTTCACGAAAGAGCTGATCAGGTTACGTAAGCGACATCCGATTTTTTGCCGTAAAAGATGGTTTCAGGGGGTGCCGATCAAAGGTATTGGTCTGGAAGATATTGCCTGGTTTTTACCTGAAGGAATGGAGATGGAGGAGCACAACTGGAATGAAGATTATGCTAAATCTTTAGCCATTTATCTGAATGGACAAGGTCTCAGAAGTACGGATGCATATGGAAACAAGATCATAGATGATAATTTTTACCTGATGTTTAATGCCCATGATAATTACCTGGATTATCGTTTGCCTAATGAACGTTATGGTAAAGAATGGGTAAAAGTACTGGATACGAGTGTAACAAGAATTGACGAGGGACTTAGCCGTCATTTTACGAGTGAAACAATAAGGATGGAGGGACGATCAATAGTCCTTTTAAAACATGTGGAATAATTAAAAGATAAGCATACGAGATGAATCATATAGATAGCAGTAAACGGAATATTGGCGTAAATTTTAACGAGATGGGAACAGCTGTTATTACGCTTTGGGCACCAGAAGCCAAATCTGTTCAGCTGAAGTTTAACAAAGGAAACATAGCTTTACATAAAGGTGGATTTGGCTACTGGTCATTGGTAACGGGTGAGCTGTTTGCAGGGGATACTTATCAGTTTTTAATTGATGATGATATATTAATTACTGATCCGGCCAGTTTACTGCAGCAAGATGGTGTACACGGGGCAGCTACAGTCTACAATTTGAATAACTTTGAGTGGACAGATCAGCAGTGGCAGAATCTACCGTTAAATGCATATATTTTCTACGAGCTGCATACAGGTACTTTTACACCTGAAGGGACTTTTGACGGGATCATCAGCAAGCTTGATTACCTGGTAGAATTAGGTGTCACGGCAATAGAGTTGATGCCTGTAGCCCAATTTCCCGGTACAAGAAACTGGGGCTATGACGGAGTATTCCCTTTTGCAGTTCAGGAGTCTTACGGCGGGCCGGAAGGACTGCAACGTTTAGTCAATGCTTGTCATGAAAAAGGGCTTGCGGTTGTTCTGGATGTGGTTTATAATCATATTGGTCCGGAAGGAAATTATTTCGCTTTATCTGGCCCTTACTTTACAGAGAAATATAAAACTCCCTGGGGCAGTGCAGTAAATTTTGATGATGCCTGGTCTGATGGCGTAAGGAATTATTTCATCGAAAATGTACTGATGTGGTTCCGTGACTTTCACATTGACGCGCTGCGGATGGATGCAGTACATGCGATAAAAGATTTTGGTGCTGTTCATTTTTTACAGCAGTTAAAGAAGGAAGTGGATCATTTAATGAAAACTACTCAAAGCACTCATTACCTCATTATAGAGTCGGATCTGAATGATCAGAAATACATCCAGCCATTATCAGCAAATGGTTACGGTATGGATGCCACCTGGATTGATGAGTTTCATCATGCCCTGCGTGTAACAGCCGGTGAGCCGGCGAATGGTTATTACAGCGATTTTTCAGGTATTGAACATTTAGAGAAGGCTTACCGTGATGCTTATGTCTATGACGGGATTTATTCGCCACACCGACAAAAAACTTTTGGAGGAAAGGCAGGTGGTCGCGCTGGTGAGCAATTTGTTGTGTTTTCACAAAATCATGATCAGGTAGGTAACCGGATGCTGGGGGAACGGAGTAGTGTCTTATTTTCCCGCGAAATGCAAAAACTAATGGCTGCTGCGGTAGTGTGCAGCCCTTTTTTGCCTATGTTATTTATGGGTGAGGAATGGGGGGAGACAAATCCGTTTCAATTTTTCATCAGTCATGGTGAACCTGAGTTAATTGAGGCTGTCCGTGAAGGCAGGAAGGCAGAATTTGCGGCTTTTCACACGCCAGGAGAAACTCCGGATCCACAGGCAGAAAGTACTTTTTTACAATCTAAATTACAATGGGATTTGCTGGAGAAAAGTGCACATCAGCAACTGTTTAGTTATTACAAGGCTTTACTGAAACTTAGAAAACAATATGCCCCATTGACTAGCGATCGGAAACAGATGGTCGTTGGGGCTGATAAAGTGAATAATTGTCTGATTTTGCAGCGTTGGGATCAGGACCAGTATTTAGTCTGCCTGCTTAACTTCTCAAATACTGTACAGGAACTGATTATACCCCAGGCCCGACCTTATTGGAAAAAAATATTTGACTCCGCCGATCCCTGCTGGGGCGGCCCCGCTATTGCTCCTGTATCTTTGGATGCTTTAGCGAATGTAACTGTTCAACCTGAATCTATTTTAGTTTATACCAGCAAGCATGTTTAATCCACAATCCACCTACCGCATTCAATTCCACAAGGAATTTACTTTCAAAGACTTTGATCAGATTATCCCATACTTACATCAGCTAGGTGTAAATACTATTTATGCGTCTCCAATTCTGGAGGCTGTGCCAGGCAGTATGCATGGTTATGACACGGTAAATCCGGAACGGATTAATCCCGAGATAGGGACACTGCAGGAGTTGAAAGCACTATCGAAAAAGCTGAAAAAATTGGGTATTCGCTGGATTCAGGATATTGTTCCTAATCATATGGCCTTCCACCCATCTAACCTGTGGCTGATGGATGTGCTTAAAAAAGGATCAAAATCTAAATATGCTGAGTTTTTTGATATCAACTGGACCGGGGATAAAGAAACCCCGCTGATGGTACCATTTCTTGGAAGCACCTTAGAGCAGGCAATCGGGAAGGAAGAATTGAAACTGATAACCGAAGATGGACTGTTTTATGTGCAATATTTTGATACCAAATGGCCGTTAAACGATCGCGTGAAGTCATTGGATACACCATTACAAGAAGTTTTGGACAGTCAATATTACAGACTCTGTCATTGGGAAGAGACGAACGAAAGAATAAATTTCCGTCGTTTTTTTACCGTGAATGCACTGATCTGCATGAACATGCAATACCCTCAGACTTTCACTGCCTACCATAAACTGATTGTGACCTTATTGAAGCAAGGTATATTTCAGGGTTTGAGGGTCGATCATATTGATGGTTTATATGATCCTGAGGGATATCTGGAACAATTGAGGACCGTTGCGGGAGCTGAGACTTATATTATTATTGAAAAGATACTGGAAGAAGGAGAAGAAATCCCTGCATTATGGCCGATTGAGGGGAATACTGGTTATGATTTCTTAGCACAGGTTAATAATTTATTTACGGATACCCATGCTAAAAGAGATTTTACCAGATTTTATGAACAACTGACTGGCGACCATACTGCTGTTGGCAAACAGATCATTGAAAAGAAGTCGGCTATCCTGGAAGACTATATGGGTGGGGAGCTAAATAATCTGTGTGAGCTGTTTATGGAGCTCGGCCTGGCTGAGGAGACGGAACTTAAGTCGCTGCCCTCAGGTAGCCTGAAAGCTGCTATTGCTGCCTTTCTGATTGATTGCCCTGTTTACAGATATTACGGCAATGACTTACCGCTCCAGGAGGCAAACCGTGAAGGCTTAAAATCCTTATTCAAAAAGATAAGATCTATAAATGATATTGAGCCGGCGGTAGACTTATTGGAAAAAGTAATCTTAATGGAAACTGCCGAAGGCGTAGATGAAGGCTATATTGCGCGTGCAAAAGATTTTTATCTGAGATGTATGCAGTTTAGCGGCCCATTGATGGCTAAGGGTGTGGAAGACACATTGATGTATACTTATAACAGATTTTTAGGTCATAACGATGTAGGTGACAATCCCGAAGCATTTGGAATCAGCAAGCGTGATTTTCATGAAAGGATGCTTGTAAAACAGGATTTATGGCCATTGAGTTTAAACGGTACTGCTACCCATGATACGAAACGGGGAGAAGACGTGAGAGCACGATTGAATGTATTGAGCAATTTGCCTGAGGAATGGATTAAAACTGTGGGTGAATGGAGGATCATGAATGCTGCTCTGTCAGACATGCCCGATGCGAATGACGAGTACTTCGTTTATCAGACGCTAATAGGTACCTATCCTATGCCTGGAGTATCTGAAGATGATTACCTGGAGCGTTTACATGCTTACCTGGAAAAAGCCCTCAGGGAGGGTAAAACAAACTCTTCATGGGCTGATCCTGATGCTGATTATGAAAAGAATCTTAAAGATTTTGCCACGGTACTATTGGGAGGTGATTCTCTTTTCTTACAAAGCTTTAAGATTATACAAGAAAAAGTAGCTGACTACGGTATCATTAACTCCTTAAGTCAGCTATTGCTCAAATTTACTTGTCCGGGTATTCCTGATGTTTACCAGGGAACAGAGCTATGGGACCTGAGTCTGGTAGATCCTGATAACCGGCGACCTGTTGATTATGAGTTGCGTGACAAATATCTGAAGCAAATTGAAAAAGAAGAACCGGACTTAGCGCAACTTTGGGAGGAGCGGTACAATGGGAAAATTAAGTTATGGTTATTGCACAAACTGTTCCGGCACCGGCAATCTGCTCCGCAGCTCTTCCATGTGGGAGATTATATCCCTCTTTCTGTGAAAGGCAGATATGCAAAACATATTTTTGCATTTGCGAGAAGATATGGGCATGAATGGTATATCACTGCTGTACCACTTGATTTGGCGGGACTAACTAAAAAACTGGAAGGCAACCAGATTCAGGCAGATTGGAAAGATACCCGCATCGTGCTTCCGGCAGAGGCTCCCGCTACCTGGGAGAGTGTACTGAACACAAATAAGGGAAAGGCCGTGGATGGATTTTTAGCTGTTGGTGAAATTTTCAGGGATTTCCCTTTGGCCTTTTTAAAAATGACGCTACCCTTAAATGATCGTGGTGCTGGTGTTTTGCTGCATATTACTTCGCTGCCTTCAGTATATGGAATTGGTGATTTTGGTAAAGAAGCGGAGAAGTTTATTGGGTTTTTATCCCGTGCCAGGCAAAAATACTGGCAGATCCTTCCGCTGAATCCAATAGGAGAAGAGCAGGCATATTCGCCATATAGTTCCGTGTCGGGTTTGGCAGGAAATGTATTATTGATTAGTCCGGATTTGCTGGCTGAAGATGGGTTACTGAACGCACATTTATTAAGAAAATACAGATTGCCTGCGAGAACTGAGGTGGATTTCAATAAAGTTACCGTACTGAAAAAAGAGATGCTGGATGTTGCATGGAAGAATTTTAATTCGGGGAAACATTATCTGCTGAAAAAGGCTTTTGAGCAGTTTTGTATCGGGGAATCTGAATGGCTGAACGATTTTGCGTTATATGTTGTGCTCAAAGAACACCATCAGTCTGCACCATGGTATGAATGGGAAAAAGATTTTAAATCCCGAAATAATGAAGCTTTAGCGCAATTTTCCATAACCAATGAGGCATTGCTGAATAGAATTAAATGGCAGCAGTTTATCTTTTTCAGGCAATGGCACCAACTTAGGGCATTTGCACATAAAAAAGGTGTTCAATTATACGGTGATCTTCCATTTTATGTAGGGCACGATTCTGCAGATGTATGGTCTAACCCGGAGATTTTTAGTATCAATGCAGACGGCCAATTAACCGGCGTTGCTGGTGTGCCCCCTGATTATTTCAATGCAGAGGGGCAACTTTGGGGAATGCCGGTTTACCAATGGGATATCTTAAAATCTAAGGGGTATAGCTGGTGGCTGGAGCGTATCCGAAAAAACATGGAACTGTATGACTTATTGCGACTGGACCATTTCAGGGCATTTTATGATTACTGGGAAGTACCAGCTGGTGCGGACAATGCAATTAATGGTGAATGGCATTTAGGTCCGGGAGCAGATTTCTTTGAAATACTGCAGCAGGAATTTCCTGAAATGCCTTTCATTGCTGAAGACCTGGGTAAGATTACTGCAGAAGTATTTTTATTACGCGATGCATTTTCTTTGCCCGGAATGAAGGTGCTGCAGTTTTCTTTTGGTGAGGATATTGCAAATTCTGAGCATGTACCTCATGGTTATGCAACAACTAATTTTGTGGTATATACAGGGACGCATGATAATAATACGAGCCTGGGATGGTATGAACAGGACAGCACTAAGGGTGACAGGCAGCGAATTGAAGATTATGCAGGGACTACCGTAAGCAAAAAAAATGTGCATGTGGTTATGGGCAGGTTAGCCTATATGTCGATCGCAAAAATCGTCATATTACCTGTGCAGGATATATTGGGGCTCGATGAAAGATCCCGGATGAATACACCTGCCACTGTTGTGGGTAATTGGGGATGGAGAATGAAAGCCGGGCAGCTTGGACTGATGGAAGAGCTAAGGCTTAAGATGTGGACAGAGATTTTTGGACGAGTTTAACGGATAATATTTTATAATCTATATGCTAAGCCCCAGCCTGGATATAGATTATAAAATGTTAAGTCTTTACTCCACTACAATCCCGTCTTTACCGATTCTTAATGAAGCAGTTTCTTCCGCTTTTTTAACGTCAACCTGATAATACTCAGTTTTTTTACCGTCTGTTACCAGATACGCTGCCAATGGTGCCCAATCTTTATACTTTTCTGATGCGAGTGTAGCTTTCACCGCGTCAGGAAGATCTTCTATTTTGACAGGAGTTTTAGTCGTACTGTCCTGTTGAACAGTAATTGATTGCTGGCTGTTGGTTTCATTTGCCTTTACAGATGCAATTCCTGCAAATGCAAGAAATGCTGCGCTTAAGATTAACTTTTTCATAGTGATGTTATTTAGTTTAAGGTTGTGAAGCAATCCTCTGTTTAAATTTTAAATTGAAGGAGCGGCTCATGATGGTATACCTCTTTTGGAAATAATGAAAGGGATCTTTGTCACATAAAATCGAGATTATTCCTTCTCCGTTTTATGTATAGCTTCTATATACCTATTGTTAAATATAATGCCGGTTGCTTTTTTATTGTTTAACTGTTTGTTTATTAGATATTTGAGATTTATGATTAAGCGACGTTAGTGTAGCGATTCTCTACACTATGGGGCGCAATTGATATGTGAAATTTATTAAGGAATTGTTTAGCTTTGGACTTTTATAGCAAATATTTATATGTGTGGAATAGTAGGATACATAGGACATAGAGAAGCCTGGCCAATTGTGCTAAAAGGTTTAAAAAGATTAGAGTACCGTGGTTATGATAGTGCTGGTATAGCACTGATTAATGAGGGTGATATGAACATTTACAAGAAGGCTGGTAAAGTTCAGGAATTGGAAAACTTTGGCGAGGATAAAAACCTTTCCGGCACTATCGGAATGGGGCATACCCGATGGGCAACGCATGGTGAACCATCTGACAGAAACTCGCACCCTCATACTTCTAATGATGGAAAACTATCAATTATACATAACGGGATTATAGAGAATTATGCAACGCTGAAAGAAGAATTAGTATCCAGGGGACATGTTTTTAACAGCGATACAGACACAGAAGTATTAATCCATCTTATAGAAGAAATCTATAAGCAAGAACATATTGATTTGTTTGAAGCAGTCAGACTGGCTTTACAACAGGTTAGCGGTGCTTATGCGATCGTAATTATGGATGCAGACCAGCCCGATCAGCTGATTTCAGCCAGAAAAGGTAGTCCGATGGTAATTGGTGTAGGCAAGGATGAATACTTTGTAGCTTCTGATGCAACGCCTATTATTGAATATACAAAAAATGTCATTTATCTTAATGACAATGAAATCTGTTTATTAAAGCGTGATGAGCTGGTCATTAAGAGATTAGATAATGTGGTTCAGACGCCATATATCCAGGAACTCGAAATTAAATTAGAGATGCTGGAAAAGGGTGGTTATGAGCATTTCATGTTAAAGGAAATCTTTGAACAATCCAGATCTATCAGGGATTGTCTGCGCGGAAGGATTTATCCCAGCGAAGGCAGAGTACAGTTAGGAGGGATCAAAGAATATGCAGATAAACTTAAAAATATCGACCGTATCATTATTGTGGCTTGTGGTACATCCTGGCATGCAGGTTTGGTAGGTGAATATTTGATTGAAGAATATTCCAGGATTCCGGTGGAAGTGGAATATGCATCTGAGTTTCGTTACAGAAACCCTATTATTACAGAAAAAGACATTGTAATTGCCATTTCTCAGTCGGGCGAAACTGCAGATACCATGGCTGCAATTGAGATGGCTAAAGAAAAAGGCGCTACCATTTTCGGCATTTGTAACGTAGTTGGTGCTTCAATTCCAAGGCTGACACATGCAGGTGTATATACACATGCGGGACCGGAAATTGGTGTGGCTTCTACAAAGGCATTTACTGCACAGGTAACCGTATTGACACTGATGGCATTTTATATGGCACAGCAGAAAGGTACGCTTACCCAAACCAAATTAGTTGAGCTATTGACTGAACTGGACAATATCCCTGCTAAAATACAACAGGCTTTGGCATCTAATGAGCTGATTAAAGAGATTGCCCATAAATTTAAAGATTCGCGCAATTGTCTTTTCCTTGGCAGAGGTAGTGGTTTTCCTGTGGCGCTTGAGGGTGCCTTGAAGTTGAAAGAGATATCTTATATCCATGCAGAAGGTTATCCTGCAGCGGAGATGAAGCATGGCCCGATTGCCCTAATTGATGAAGAGATGCCTGTTGTGGTGATTGCGACAAAAAATTCTTCTTATGAAAAAGTAATCAGCAATATTCAGGAAGTGAAGGCTAGAAAAGGAATTGTACTTGCCATTGTGACCGAAGGAGATGTTGAAGTTAGAAAAATGGCTGATTACTGCATTGAAATTCCTGATGCGAGCGAGGCATTTTTACCTTTATTGGCTACTATACCTTTACAGTTATTGTCTTACCATATTGCATTACTACGAGGTTGTAATGTTGATCAGCCGAGAAATCTGGCAAAATCAGTTACGGTAGAATAATACAAATTATGATACGCAAAAGGCCGGCTTCTTTTACAGATAGCCGGCCTTTTGCGTATCTTTTATTTAAGAAGCGATAGTCGCAGTAGTACGGCTAACCGCTATTTCTTTTATTGTTCTGATGATCGCTGCGGTATCATATCCACAGATATCCCATAATTCTGCTTGTTCGCCATGTTCTACGATGGTATCAGGAATTCCTAAACGTATTACATTTGCCTGGTAGTTGTGATCAGCCATGAATTCCAGTACTGCAGAGCCCATACCACCTTGCAGGCAGCCATCTTCTACAGTTACTATCTTTTTATAACGTTTGAATACATCATGCAGCATCACCTCATCTAATGGCTTGATAAAGCGTATATCAAAGTGCGCAGGATGAATGCCTTCACTGTTTAGTTCTTTACAGGCGTCAATTGCGAAGTTTCCGACATGCCCAATCGTTAAGATCGCAACTTCTTCTCCATCACATATCTTTCTTCCCTTGCCAATTTCAATTTCTTTGAAAGGACGTTTCCAGTCTACCATCACACCGTTGCCTCTCGGATAACGGATAGAGAATGGCCCTTTATTTTCTAACTGTGAGGTGTACATCAGATTTCTCAGCTCTTCTTCGTTCATTGGCGAAGCGACTGTCATGTTAGGAATACAACGCATGTAAGCGAGATCATAAGCGCCATGGTGAGTTGCGCCATCTGAGCCAGCAATACCAGCGCGGTCAAGGCAAAACACGACGTTAAGATTTTGGATAGCTACATCATGGATTACCTGATCATATGCACGCTGCATGAAGCTGGAATAAATATTACAGAAAGGCAGCAGCCCTTGTGTGGCTAATCCAGCAGAAAAAGTTACCGCATGTTGTTCTGCAATACCTACATCAAAAGCGCGGTCAGGCATTGCTTTCATCATGATATTCATAGATGATCCTGACGGCATGGCGGGAGTTATCCCCACAATGTTTTTGTTTGCTTCTGCCAGTTCCACCAGTGTGTGACCAAAAACATCCTGATATTTTGGAGGCTGAGGTTTTTCCTGAACAGTTTTCTTAATTTCTCCTGTTATTTTATCAAACAGACCTGGCGCATGCCATTTGGTCTGATCTTTTTCGGCAAGTGCGAAGCCTTTTCCTTTTACAGTTACACAATGTAATAATTTAGGTCCCGGGATATCTTTAAGATCTTTTAAAATAGCTGCCAGATTTTTTACATCATGCCCATCTACCGGTCCGAAATACCTGAAATTAAGTGCTTCAAACAGATTACTCTGTTTCAGCAGTGTACCTTTAATACTTTTTTCGATTTTCTTTACAAACTTATGCGCGTTTGGCCCAAGCTCTGAAAGTTTAATCAATACGCTGGAAATGTCATCCCTAAACCTGTTATAAGATTTAGAAGTAGTGATACTTGTTAAGTATTCTTTGAGTGCTCCAACATTAGGATCAATGGACATACAGTTGTCGTTCAGGATCACAAGCAGATTGGAATTTTCAATGCCGGCATGATTTAATCCTTCAAATGCCAGACCGGCTGTCATTGCTCCATCACCAATTACGGCAACGTGCTGACGGTCTTTTTCTCCCTTATAATGAGAGGCAACAGCCATACCGAGAGCAGCCGAAATTGAAGTAGAAGAGTGACCTACGCCAAAAGTATCGTACTCGCTTTCGCTCATATTGGGGAAACCACTGATGCCATGCAACACACGGTTTGTATGAAAAACAGCTTTCCTTCCCGTTAGGATTTTATGTCCATAAGCTTGATGGCCAACATCCCATACTAATTTATCGTAGGGAGTATTGAGTACATAATGTAAAGCAACAGTTAGTTCAACAACACCTAAGCTGGCGCCAAAATGACCACCATGCACACTTACCACATCAATGATATACTGACGTAATTCCTGGCTTATTTGTTCTAGGTCATCTTCCTTATACTGCTTTAAATCAGCAGGGTAGTTTATTTTCGGTAATAATGGATGGGTATTGTTTTCCATGCAGTTTTTAATAGACAAGAAGATACAAAGTACGTGATTTTTGTTAATATAACAGCAAAATATTAGTCAATCCTAAAGAACTAACCTTGTTGGTTTTAGACATAGAAATAATTTGCTCATTAAATTCAGGTGAAAAATCATTATTTTTACAAAAATATACATTGATAAATGGAACGAGATACTTTAATTTTTGATTTGATTGATAGGGAATTAGACCGTCAGGAGAATGGACTTGAGCTTATTGCTTCGGAGAATTTTGTAAGCAAACAAGTTATGGAAGCGGCTGGTTCCGTTTTAACGAATAAATATGCTGAAGGCTTGCCAGGAAAACGTTACTATGGCGGATGCCAGGTAGTGGATGAGATTGAGACTTTAGCTATTGAACGTGCTAAGAAATTATTTGGTGCGGCATGGGTAAATGTACAACCACATTCTGGTGCGCAGGCGAATGCTGCCGTAATGTTAGCAGTAATTCAGCCGGGTGACAAAATTTTAGGTTTTGATCTTTCTCATGGTGGACATTTAACTCATGGATCTCCTGTTAACTTTTCGGGAAAACTTTATCATCCGCTTTTTTACGGTGTAAAAAAAGAAGATGGTCTGATCGATTATGCAAAACTGGAAGAAGTTGCATTGGCTGAGCGTCCAAAGCTGATCATCTGTGGTGCATCTGCCTATTCAAGAGAGTGGGATTATGCATTTATCCGCAGTGTAGCTGATAAAATTGGTGCTTTAGTACTTGCCGATATTTCTCATCCTGCAGGAATGATTGCAAGAGGATTGCTGGCAGACCCGCTTCCACATTGTCATATCGTAACTACTACAACTCATAAAACTTTGCGTGGACCCCGCGGTGGAATGATTATGATGGGTAAAGATTTTGAAAACCCGTTTGGATTGAAAACACCTAAAGGTGAAACCAGAATGATGTCATCTGTACTTGATATGGCTGTTTTTCCGGGAACTCAGGGTGGGCCATTAGAACACATTATTGCAGCTAAAGCGATTGCTTTCGGAGAAGCGCTTAGTGATGAATATTTAACCTATATCAAACAGGTTCAGGCTAATGCTCAGGCTATGGCTAAAGCATTTGTGGCTAAAGGATATGGAATCATTTCCGGAGGTACAGATAATCACTTAATGCTGATTGACCTGAGGAATAAAAATATAACAGGAAAACTTGCGGAGAATGCTTTAGAAAGAGCGGACATTACGGTGAATAAAAACATGGTTCCTTTTGACGATAAATCTCCATTTGTTACTTCTGGTATCCGCGTTGGTACAGCAGCAATCACCACCAGAGGATTCAAAGAAGAGAATATGGAACAGATTGTAGCCTTGATTGATCAGGTAATTCAAAACCCTGAAGATGACGCTAATTTAAACCAGGTTAAAAAACAAGTTACAGATTTAGTAGCCCGGTTTCCACTGTATAAATAAAAGATGAGTTTAAAAAATGCTGAAAGATTCTGAAGTATTTGAAAGTTATGAACACGATAGACTGTGTGCATTATATGCTTATCATATTTTAGATACGCCAGCAGATGAAAGCTTTGATAATCTGATAAAAATAACGTCAGATATATTCGGAATGCCCATTGTTTGTCTGAATTTTATTGATAAAGACAGACAATGGGCAAAAGCTTCGATAGGAACTGATGTAAAGGAAGTTCCCCGGTCACTTTCTTTTTGTGATTACACTATTCAACACAGATCAGTGTTTGAAATTGAGGATACCTTTGAGGATAGCCGTTTTAATACTCATATTGCTGTTATTGAAAAACCATATGTACGTTATTATGCCGGTGCTCCTCTCATTGATGAAAATGGTTTTGCCCTTGGCAGTTTATGTATCTGCGATAGCTCACCTCATCAGCTGTCTGACAGACAAAAGGAAATGCTGCAGCATCTCGCCAATCAGGCTCTTGCATTTTTAATGCTGCATAAGAAAAATGTGCAACTCAATTCTGATTCTGAGCGTTTTCAGGATCTCTTAAATATCTCAGACGTTTCCACCGATATACATTGTATTCTTGATTTTAACGGTAAAATCATTTTTATCAATGATGCAGTTACGCGTATCCTTGCCTATTCTGTAGAGGAGGCCATGCAATTAAGTTTAATGGAGGTATGTTATGCTGAAGATATTAATCGTGTCCTTACTGTTCTTAACAGTGGTCTAAAACAGAAACTTAAAGAATTCCATATTGATTTTCGCATTGTTGGAAAAAATAATGAGTTAAGATGGATTAGCTGGAACCTGGTCACCAAAAATAGGCGTTGGTATACTTATGGCAGGGATATCACTGATAGCAAGAAAGTAGAGAGTGATCTGATGAAACTTTCCTTTGTTGCCAGTAAAGTAAATAATGCTGTTGTGATCAATGATGCAGACAATAAAGTAACCTGGGTAAACGCTGCTTTCGAAAAGATTACGGGCTTTGACCTGACAGATGTAAAAGGCAGACGTTTGGGAGATTTGATTGTAGGCCCGGATACTGATCTGGATTTGCTTGATGAGGTTAGGGGACTAACTGATCAGGGTCAATCTTTTACTATTGATCTGCTTGCTTACAGGAAAGACAAAAAAGAGATCTGGTTATCAATATATAATACTGTAGTACTAGATGACGAGGGTAATGTTGATGCTAAGGTTGAAGTTATTATCGATATAACCGGTAAAAAGAAAGCAGAAGAGGAATTGCAATTACTATCTCTTGTTGCAAGTAAAACGAATACCGGGGTCAATATTCAGGACAATGAAGGTATTACCACATGGGTTAACCATTCACTGGAAAAATTAACCGGCTTCACGCTGGATGAGTTGAAAGGAAAGCAGTTAGGTAATATCCTTTCGCCTAAATTCTATGATCAGGAATTAATCACAAATTCCAGAGTCAAAAGTAAAAATAATCAGCCTTACTCCATTGAAGTACTCGCCGAAAAGAAAGACGGGTCACCCATCTGGCTTTCTGTTTCCAATACACCTATTGTGAATAGTAAGGGGAAAGTTGAACGACAGATTGACCTTATCACGGATATTACCCAGCGTAAAGCGGTAGAACAAGGGATGATTGAGGCGAAAGAGCAGGCTTTGAGGTTGAGTCAGGCAAAAGAGATGTTTCTTTCTGTAATGAGTCATGAAATACGGACACCGCTTAATGCAGTGATTGGAATGACGCATTTGCTGTTAGAGAATGACCCAAAAATTTCTCAGATCGATGACTTGAATATTTTAAAATTTTCCGGAGAGAATGTCTTGCATATTATTAACGACATTCTGGACTTTACCAAGATCGAAACAGGTAAAATGGAGCTGGAAGTGTTGCCTTTCAATCTGAGGACATTAGCCAATGACATCATCAACTCATTGCAGGTAAATGTAAAGAAGAAAGGTAACGAACTGACTCTTTTATTTGATTCAGCAATTCCTGCGCAACTTCTTGGGGATAAAAACCGGTTATATCAAATACTGATGAACTTTTTGGGGAATGCCATTAAATTCACAGATAACGGGTTGGTGCAACTGAAAATTAGTCTTTTGACAGCAGCTCCTGATAACGCTGTGATCAGGTTTGAAATTGAAGATACTGGAATAGGCATACCAAAGGATAAGCAGAGTTATATTTTTGAGACTTTTACACAAGCGAAAACCGACATTTCACGGAAGTACGGAGGAACCGGGCTGGGCCTGGCTATCACCAAAAAACTGTTGAATATGTATAATGCGGAAATTTTAGTTGAAAGTACTGAAGGAGTAGGTACTGTGTTTTCGTTTGATATTGTTTTCAAGAAATCATCGGAGATTTTTGCTGCCAAAGATGTCGGACCTGAAATGAGTGTTTTCGAGGGTAAGAAGATACTGGTCGTTGATGATAATGAGATCAACATTCTGATCGCAAAGCGCATTTTAAGTAAATGGGGTCTGGATATCGATTCCGCTATTAATGGCTATGAGGCTATTGATAAAATGATGACAGAGCGGTATCATCTGATTTTTATGGATATTAAAATGCCGGGAATTGATGGTTTTGAAACTACAGGTATTATCAGAGAAATTAATGGAGATTATTATAAAAATATTCCAATCATTGCATTAACTGCATCTACGCTAAAAAATGATCATTTTAAATTTGTAGAGTGCGGTATGAACGGACATGTGCTGAAGCCATTTAATCCGGAAGAGATCAAATCACTGCTATTCGGATTCTTATCGGAGAAGTTATAAAAAGAAAGGGCCGAAACTTGTTGGAAGTTTCGACCCTTAAATTAACGCTCTCATATATACAAACGTAAGATATGTACAAATGGTTTTAATTATTTTAAAATATTTTTTGCACTCAAATGCAACCGGCAGATAAAGATAAAGGGCCGGTATTTCTATGAAGAAAGTATCGGCCCTTACCATCTAAATTAACGCTCTCAGATATATAAACGCAGCAATAACTTTAATATTATTCATTTTTTTATTCTGAGTAAGCTAGTGCGGCAATACTTAGCTGTTTAATTGGTGCGGCTAATAATGCTATACCGCATGCCTCTAAGGTTGAACCGGTTGTAATTACATCATCTACCAGTAAGACATGCTGACTTTCGAGTTGCTCAGGATTTAAAATTTTAAAAACAGACTGCATGTTTTCGAAGCGATTATAGCGACTCTTTTTTGTTTGTGTGCTGGTATGGTGCTGGCGGACCAGATGCGTAGTACTGACAGCTACTTGCATAATTTCAGCGATTCCCTTTGCAATGTACTCGCTCTGGTTATATCCCCTGGATTTCTGTTTTTTCGGATGGAGCGGGACAGGGATGATGAGGCTGATTGTCTGATAGGTGGGAGAAGATAATAATCGCTCTCCGAGTAATTTTCCAAGTTCTATACCTGTTTCTGTCTGGTCTTTATATTTTAGGCGGTGTATCAGGTGCTGTACTTTGGATCCCTTTCTAAAGTATAACATAGCCATTGCGCCATTACAGGCTATCCTGCCCCAAAAGAGTTTGGCAACCGAATTAGCTGTGTAATTATGGAAGTCTGTAAAAGGTAAATCATAGCGGCATTTTGTACATATTTCCTTTTCCCCATGAAAGAGCGATGTGCCACAGCCATTACATAGGTGAGGAAAGAGTAAGCCCAGGAAGTCGTTTGCCAGCTGCCTGATTAAAATCATACTGCAAACTTAACTTCATCTGTTGATATAAAGGTTAAAAATCAGGAAGCTTGTTCTTTGACAGCCAGCTGTCCGCAGGCGGCGTCGATATCCTTTCCACGGCTACGTCTGATATTGGTATTTACACCCTGACTTTTCAGATAATTAGAAAAGGCATCAATTTTGTCTCCTTCAGCATTAATGAAGTCTGCAAATTGAATAGGATTATATTCAATCAGGTTCACCTTACAAGGTACATGTTTACAGAATTTAGCCAGATCTATTGCATCTTCAATTTCGTCATTAAAATTGTTGAAAACGATATACTCGTAAGTAATGGGATTTTTTGTTTTGGCGAAGTAATACTTTAATGCTTCAGCGAGCGACTTTAATGAATTTGCCTCATTGATAGGCATGATCTCATTTCTTTTTTTATCATTTGCTGCATGCAGGGAAAGTGCCAGATTAAATTTTGCACCATCGTCACCCAGTTTCTTGATCATCTTAGCAATACCAGCTGTAGAGACAGTGATTCTTTTGTAAGACATGTTTAATCCATCAGGAGCGGTAATACGCTCAATTGACTTTAAAACGTTGGCATAATTTAACAAAGGTTCGCCCATGCCCATGTAAACTATATTTGTTAGAGGGGCATTGTAATTTTTCTTTGCCTGCTGATCAATCAGCACTACCTGATCATAGATTTCATCCGCATTCAAATTCCGCTTACGGTCCATATACCCGGTTGCACAGAATTTACAGGTAAGGCTGCAGCCCACCTGTGAACTTACACAGGCAGTCATCCGTTCTTCCATTGGAATCAGCACACCTTCTACAATGTTACCATCATAGAGTCTGAATGCATTCTTGATGGTATGATCGTTGCTGAATTGTGAATTGTTTACTTCAACTACATTAATTGCATAATTTTCATCAAGCTTCTTTCTAAGGTCTTTAGAGAGGTTGCTCATTTCATCAAAAGAACGCGCAGACTTTTCCCATAGCCATTGATAGACTTGTTTTGCCCGGTATGCAGGTTCACTCATTTGTGTAAAGTGCTGTTGGAGTTGAATCAGGTCCAGCGCCCGGATATCTGTTTTAGTTGTTGCAAGCATTTGGTACAAATCTACCTAAAATAAATAAGTCACCCAATTTTCATGTAATGAGTTGACTTACAGATGGCATTAGCGTTTTGGACTCTTTGTTTTACCTGCCGGGGCACCAGATTTTCCTCGTGAAGGTTTAACGGGTCTTCTGCTTGGTCCGTTACTTTTATTCCAGTCTGTTGATGCGCTTGTTGATTTAAAAGCCGAAGAGCCGCGTGGTGCTGCTTTATCTGATCGCTCAGCGCTATCGCCTCTCCCAGCTGCACTTGTTCTGCCAGTTGCAGCTTTACCTCTTGTGGGGCCGGAAGGTCTTGTTCTGCTGGTTTTCTTCACCGGTGTAACGTTTGCCTCCAGATTTTCTTCTTTTGGCTTCGACTTTTTAACTACCCTTTTTGGTCCTGCATCCGATTCAGAGCTGGATTTAGCCACCATATTAAATATTTCGGTTTGCTCTTCCGGAGTTAATTCTCTCCATTCGCCCACAGGTAAACCTTTTACGCTGATATTCATAATACGAACCCTTTCCAGTTTGGTCACTTCGAATCCGAAATGTTCACACATGCGGCGTATTTGTCGGTTTAATCCTTGTATTAAGGTAATTTTGAAAATGAAGGGACTTTCCTTCACTACTTTACACTTTTTAGTCATTACGCCCAATACAGGAACGCCCTTTGCCATACCAGTGATAAACTGGTCAGTAATCGGTTTATTTACGGTAACCAGGTATTCTTTCTCATGGTTGTTACCAGCCCTTAAAATTTTGTTGACCAGGTCTCCGTTATTCGTCATGAAGATCAGTCCTTGTGAATCTTTATCAAGGCGACCGATAGGAAAAACTCTGTCACTATGGTTCACATAATCGACAATATTGCTTTTTACACCTGCTTCTGTTGTACTTGTAATACCTACGGGCTTATTAAAAGCTATCAGGATTGTATTTTCTGCTTCCTTAGGTTCAATTGTCTGTCCGTTAACTGTGATGATATCACCAAAATAAACCTGATCGCCAATTTTGGCTTTTCTCCCGTTAATATATACATTTCCCTGTTCTATATATCTATCTGCCGCTCTTCTTGAGCACAGGCCACTTTCACTAATGTATTTATTTAATCGGGTAGTATAGTCAGACATAAACAGTTGAATTAATATGGTATCTTTTTACAAAGTAATCAATTAATACCCATATATGCTACCAAAATAAATTAATAGGGCTACCATGACCCCTTATTAATGATCCAGGCGGTTTCTTTTGTATCGTCACTAACGAGCAGGTAATTCGAAAAAACACCCATTACGCTGACAGTTTCGCCCTGACTGAAATTGGTTTTTACAATCATTGGTTCTCCCGGCTGTTCATATCCTGGTAAGGGGGAAGAGGTTATTTTTATTTTTTTAAGCGGTGCCAGAGCCGTTAACTGCCTGCTGTTGATGAATCCTGTTTTTCCATCGGGAAGTTCTACGCCATACGCATTTTTGTAGGCTGAATGAATAAAGATCACAGTGGCAGGAGGCAGTGCAACAGCGGACTGAGCTGTTAAAGATGCAGAGAGGTATAAGTTGGTTTTACCTTTTGTCCTTGCCCGGGTGTTTAACAGGTTGACAGCTGCGGTTACTTCAGGTAAAGGAAGGATGACAGGATTCACAAAAGGCAGGGGATCTACTGTGCCGTTGGGAGTGTAGATCCCAAAATGCAGATGCGGACTTGTAGTTTTTGCGTTTCCGGTATTTCCCATCAGGCCTAATGTATCGCCAGTTTTTACTTGCTGACCTTCTACAGCAATTTGCCGGTCAAGGTGTGCATAGTAGAGTGTATAATTTTTTCCTTCAGGTCTCATCCATACTACCTTACCACCCAGGTTATTTTCGTTTACCCTGGTGACGGTTCCATTTGCAGCTGCAAGGACCGGTGTATGGAGTGGTGAAAAGATATCTATTCCTTCATGTTTCCGGGATCCGGCATCCCTGCCGTCGCCAAAAAGACTCTGGATATTTCTGCGGTTAGTATTCGTTAGTGGAAAATTCAGAGAAGGACCTGCTGTAATCTCGATGGTGTAAGCAGCACTGCTGAGCAGCTCCGGTTGCAACCTGATAAAATACGTGACATTTTCCTGTGTCTCCACTACAAGTGGTTTACCGGTTGTGTCAGCGGAGGCGATAACTTTGAACTCGCCATTATCCTGCTTTGTAAGGAGATCTATGTAAATATGATTAGTACTTGCCGCCGACCGAACCAGATTAATATTTATTTTTTGTCCGCGTAAGCCCTCAAAACGATAAACCGTTGCAGGAATTTTCTCGGCTGCGAAATAACCATTTGCCTTATATGGCGGAGTAATGAGCAGCGCTTTATTTAAACTTTGATTCGCCATCGTGTTCCATGCTTTTCCCATGGATGTTTTGTCAAGACCTGAAGCAGTTAACTTTCTTTGGTATTGTTCATGAGGTGAGGTTGTCTTAAACAAATTTCCGGCCCCGGATCTGCAGGAAGCCATCGTACCCAGCAGTAAAAATGAGATCTTTATTAATGTTAATATCTGCTTCATTATCAGGATTGAACAATCTTTATGCCATCGTGCATAAATGATTTTGATGGATAAATCAAAATATCTACTTTTATATCATTAAACATTAAAATTTATGACAAATCCTTCTCCTTTGGATGAAATGGATAAAAATATGGTTGCTTTGTTTCGGCGAGGGGATGAAAAGGATTACAGAAATATATACAATAAATACGCTCCGGCCGTTTTAGGTGTATTGATCCGGACTTTTGGAGATGTTAATCTTGCTGAAGAATGCGTTAAGGCATCGTTTTGTGAAATGTGGAATAAACGTTTAACATTTGATCCGTCTAAAGAACGTCTGTTTACCTGGATGTTAAAGATGGTGAAAGGTTCTGATTCATTTCAATGTGTTAAGAATGACCAATTTATTGACAATGAAATCCGTGAAGAAATTGACCTCGTTTATGCAACTGATATCAAATTCTTTTTGCAACAGAAGAACGAGGATGATGGGGAAAGGTTTGCTGCTGAGATAGATGGAGATGTTAAGAAGGCTATTTTTCTGATCTATTTTAAGGGTTGTAGTTTTTCGTCAGCGGCAGAACAATTAGGAATTCCAGTGGTTATACTGCGTGGTAATATGATCAAAATACTTAAACAGTTAAAGGGAACGGTAATAACATGAAAAATTGCGGGGAATTCATTGCATCTGGCATTTTAGAATTATATGTTTTGGAATTGACCACTGCGACAGAGAATGATGAGGTAGAACGAATGGCCAAGAATTTCCCTGAAATAATGGAGGAAATTAATAAGATAAGTATGGCACTGGAACGTGATGCGCTTGCTAATGCTGTTTCGCCGGATCCGATTATAAAACCTTTTTTACTGGCTACTATCGACTATATGGAACGGATGAAAGCTGGAGAAGAATTCAGCAGTCCGCCAATATTAAATGAGGCTTCACAAATAGCTGATTACGCGCAATGGATAGAACGTAAAGACATGGTCCTTACCGATGGATTTGAAGATGTATATGCCAGAATCCTGAGTGCAACTGAGAAACTGATCAGTGCAATCGTCTGGATTAAAGAGATGGCTCCCCAGGAAGTACATGATGATGAATACGAAAAATTTCTCATTTTGGAAGGGACGTGTACGATCACTATAGAAAACGAAATTCATGGTTTAAAAAGAGGTGATTATCTGACTATTCCCCTGCATAAAAATCATTTTGTAACTGTCACTTCGGATATACCATGTAAAGTGTTATTGCAAAGAGTTAAAATATAAAATAACCAGCAATCTTTTAAGCTCTCGTAAGAATAACCGTAATTTGTAAAATGAGTTCTTACCTGTCAGCATCCTGGATTTACCCGGTTAGTTCCGCACCATTAAAGAATGGGGTTATTGCTATTTCTGAAAATGGGACCATCACCGGGATCTTTACTGCTTTAGAGGCTCAGGAACGGAAATTAGCACCTATAACGCATTATACGGGGGTAATTGTGCCAGGCTTTATCAATACACATTGTCATCTTGAATTATCACATCTTAAAGGAAAGATACCTATGCATACCGGCCTGCCAGGTTTTGTACAGCAAGTGATGCAGCAACGTGAGCAATCTGCCGAAGAGATACATGCGGCAATGCTGAAAGCAGATGAGGAGATGTATGTAAATGGAATTGTGGCTGTGGGCGACATTTCAAACCAGGTAATTTCCAGGGAGGTGAAGTTCGTTAGTCGCCTCTATTACCATACTTTTGTTGAAGCCATGGGTTTCAATCCCATACGTGCAAAAGAAATTGCTGAGAAAGCAACAGAGATGGCATCAGCCTTCAGTCCTTTAAAGGCTACCGTTGTACCTCATGCACCTTACTCTGTTTCTGAAGACTTATTTGCTGAGATCGCCCGGCTTTCTAACGGAATTGAGTTGTCTGTTTCTATACATAATCAAGAGACGATAGCAGAGAATGATTTTTTTGAAACAAAGACCGGACATTTTTTGAATTTGTATTCATTCCTGGGATTGGACATTTCTTTTTTTAAACCCTCTGGTAAAACCTCATTACAAACTTATCTTCCATTGCTATCCACAGCACCACGTACATTATTGGTTCATAATACATTTACAAGCAGGGAAGATATTGAATTTGCGACCACTACTCATGGAAATTTATATTGGTGTTTGTGTCCAAACGCGAATCAGTATATCGAAGACAGGTTGCCGGACGTTGGAGTATTAAAGAATACAGGAGTTAAGATTACGCTGGGGACAGATAGTCTGGCCAGTAATCATGGTCTCCATATTCTCGCAGAGATGAAGACCATTCAGGACAACTATCCTGTAAGATTTGAGGAGTTGTTATGCTGGGCAACTTTAAACGGTGCAGATTTCCTGGGGATAAGTGCACGATTCGGGAGTTTGGAGATAGGTAAGGCGCCTGGGATTAATCTCATTGAAGGATTAGTAGAAGAGCGTATAACAGATCATACCCATATTCGCAGGTTATACTAGTAAAGCATTTTTAGCCGCGCTATTAGGAAGGGCAAGAGCAAAAATAGGTATGTTTGACGCTGATATGGAAGAAGCCGGGCTCAAGATTGAAAAAAGAGCTTCATTACCGATAGCTGCCAGGCAGCCTGACGACAAAAACAACATAAAAAAAACAAATAACATTGATGAAACATATAGTTATAAGAATAACAGGTAAAGTACAGGGGGTATCTTTTAGATATACCACAAAAGTAGTAGCCGATCAGATGGGTGTTAGGGGAATGATTAGAAACGAAAAAGACGGTAGTTTATATATTGAGGCTGAAGGTGATGATACTTTGCTGGAAGTTTTTCTGGAATGGTGTAATGAAGGACCAGACAGGGCTAAAATTGAAAATGTAGCAGTGACCAGCGGAGAACTGAAGAACTACAGGAATTTTGAAATTATTAAAAAGTAAGCCAGCGCATGTCGATCTATAAAAAGTTTGCCGGGCAGACATTGGTTTATGGTCTGAGTACTATTTTCTCCAGGCTATTCAATTTTATTCTGACACCTATTTATACCACTGTTTATGCAGAAGGTGTATATGGGGTGTTTACAAAAATGTATAGTTATGTGAGCTTAATTAACCCCATTCTTGCTTTTGGAATGGAGACTACTTTTTTTCGATACCTGAATAAACACGAAGACAGGAAGCAGGAAGTATACAATAATAGTTTTTGGATTATCAGCTTTATGGCTGTTTTATTTTTAATAACAGGCCTCATTTTTAATGATTATTTTGCTCGGTTTACTTTGAATGGAAATATATCCGGATTAGCAGATCAGCGGAAATATGTGCAGTTTTTTGTCTGGGTTCTTTTTTTCGATGCCATCAGTATTATTCCATTCGCCAAGTTAAGAGCCGATGGAAAACCTTTCAAATACAGTCTGATTAAATTTCTGAATATAGGTTTTTTTGTTGGCTTCAATCTGCTCTTCATTTTTATTATACCCGCCTTAATAAAACATCATGGGCCTGGTGCCGGGTGGTTGTCTGGCTGGTTCAGGCCTAAATGGATAGGATACGTCTTTGTTTCCAACCTGATCGCAAGCATTGTAACTTTAATTATGCTGCTGCCGCAGTTCCGCGACTTGCAATTGAAATTTGATAAATCATTATTTTATAAAATGTTTGGGTACAGCTGGCCGGTGCTGGTGGCTAACCTGTCATTTATCATCAATGAAAATCTGGACAAAATCTTACTGAGTAAATATCTGCCTACAAACATTGCAGATCATGAAATAGGAATTTACGGGGCTGTATGCAAACTGGCTATTTTTATCAGTATTTTTAATACAGCATTCAGATTAGGGGCAGAGCCATTTTTCTTCAGCCACGCCAAAAATGAAAATGCTAAAAATACTTATGCAACCATATTGAATTACTTCGTGCTGGCATTGGCAATTTTATTTGTCGGCCTGATTGCTAATATTGGTATATTAAAATATTTCATCAACAGTAAATTCTGGATAGGATTACCCGCAGTGCCATTTTTATTATTTGGTTATGTATGTCTGGGAATTTATATGAATCTTTCTATCTGGTACCGTCTGTCAGACCAAACCAGGTATGGTCTTTATATTTCACTGATAGGGGCGGTATTTACGATAGTCATGAACATCATTCTGATCCCAAAATACAGCTATATGGGTTCTGCCTGGGTTAGTATGCTTGCCTATTTTATGATTATGGTTATCTCTTATGTATTGGGACAAAAACATTATCCTATACCTTATAACCTGAAACGGATGGCAGGATATTTAAGCGTTTCCATTCTGTTGGTTTATTTATCATTTTATACCTTTAAACAAAATATTTTTATAGGAAATGGTTTGCTGATTTTATTTCTGGCAGGTATATTTCAGTTGGAAAAAGGGGACATTATTAAATTATTGAAAACAAAATAACACAATCAATGAATATTAGAATTATTAACAAGTCAGGATTAGCATTACCACAATATGAAACGGCTCATGCTGCTGGAATGGATATGCGTGCCTTTACAGCAGAAGAAATTGTAATTAAACCAGCACAGCGTGTATTAGTTCCTACGGGTTTACATATTGAATTACCGATTGGATATGAAGCTCAGATTCGCCCGCGTAGTGGTTTGGCTTATAAAAATGGAATCAGCATTGTGAATTCACCAGGTACGATTGATGCTGATTACAGAGGAGAGATCAAGGTATTGTTGATTAACCATTCTGATACTGACTTTGTCGTGAAAAATGGAGATAGGATAGCGCAGATGGTGATTGCCAAACATGAGACAGTGAGCTGGGAAAACGTAGAAGAACTAAGTGATACTGCACGTGGTGCCGGAGGATATGGACACACAGGTAAATAATTGATATGAAATTAGCTGTTGTTTTATGGTTGATGTTGTTTGGTGCAGTGCATACCAATGCGCAGTCCAAAGAACTATCGGCTACTGATAGTACGACCATAAAACAACTCTTTTTTGCAGGGTTACGCGATAAACTGAACGATGACTATATCAGAGAAAATATAAGTTTCAGTAAGATTGTGGCGCTTGACCCAAATAACGATGCGGCCTATTATGAACTGGCCTTATTAAAATATCGCCTGGATCGGATACCTGAAGCAGAAATTGATATAAAAAAGGCTATTTCGCTCAACAAAACAAATCCATGGTACTTAAAACTGTTAGCGGAATTGTATAAAAGAAACGGGAATATGAAAGCGCTTGTGCCTGTTTTTGATCAACTGATAGTTTTGTTGCCTGAAGAACAGAGCTATTATTTCGACAGGTCCAACGCATTACTTATTGCAGGTAAAAAACAAGAGGCCATGCAGGGTTATCAACTTATTGAACAGAAATTTGGTTCCTCAACAGCGCTGAATCAGGCCAGGTCGCGAATAAATGACGACAGTACTTCTTCTCCTGCTGTAAACCAGCAAACGGAAAACACTGAGCCATTAGCTATCGCCACCGCTTATATTGGTAAAAAGGATTTTGCAAATGCAGCAAAAATATTAGCAGGAATTGCTGATGCCCGCCAGGAAGATCCGTTGTTTCTGGCTTTATATGGAGATGTATTATTTGAAACAGGAGATTTACCTGCTGCGCTTACTGCGTATAAAAAGGCATTAAAACTAACAGACCAATTATATGGAGTATGGGAGAAAGTACTCAATATACAGATTCTTCTTGGCCAGTATAAAGAGATGATTGTAATGGGCGATGCTGCCTTGGCAATTTATCCTAATCAGGCAATTTTAAATTATTATATGGCTTTTGCACTTCACAGGGAAGTGCAAAATAATGCTGCATTAACTTATATCAAAACTGCTTTACAGCTTGATGGTGAAAATAAAGCTTTGCAGGCATTAATATTTGCCTTGCAGGCAGAAATTCTGATAGATGAGCATAAACTTACTGCTGCAGATGTTTCCTTCAATAAGGCGCTGGAACTGGATCCCCAGAATTACCTGATCATGAATAATTATGCTTATTACCTGGCGTTAAGAAATGAGCAGATGGACAGGGCTGAAAGTTTGATTGCAACTGCGGCAAAAGCATTGCCTGAAGATGCTTCTGTGGCTGATACTTATGCCTTCGTATTGTTTAAAAGGGCAAAGTATAAAAATGCTAAAGTATGGATTGAGCGTGCGTTAAAAAACAATGCGGTTGATAATAGCGTTTATCTGGAACATTATGGCGATATTCTATTTTTTCTGGGCGAACAGCAACAGGCAATGATCCAATGGCAAAATTCGCTGGATGCGGGAAATGGATCTCCTTTATTAAAACGTAAGATAAATGAAAAGAAATATATTAAATAGCACACTGCTTTTACTTGTTTTGAGCATGGCTATGGCCTGCAAGACTAAAAAGGTTATTATAGGAAATCCTGCTGTAGCTGCAGAAAAACCAGCAGTTAATGATAAAAAATCAGAGAACCTGAAGTTACTGAAGAGTAAGGATGTAGTTTACACCACATTGTCTTTAAAGTCCAAAGCCAAATTGAATATCAATGGCAATGACAATAGTGTAAATATGGCCATCAGGATCAAAAAGGATGAGAAGATATGGATCAGCATTACTGCAATTGCCGGAATTGAAGTAGCCCGTGCATTGATTACTCCAGATAGTCTTTTGGTCATAAACAGGTTGCAGTCGGTCGTTCTAAAAAAGCCATTTAGCTATGTACGCAAGTTTGCTAATAAACAAGTTAGCTTCACTATGTTACAATCGATCCTGACAGGTAACACAATTGCCGATTTCACGAATGAGCAGGCCACGCTTGATCTGGAGGCTACCGGATTCAGCATCAAAGGCGAACAGGGCGATCTTGCCTTTAACCTGCTGTTTAATACCTTACTGAAACCATCAGTAACAGAGTTAAATAATGTCACTACAGGCCAGGCCTTAAAGGTGGAGTATGCAGATTATCAACTGGTGGAAGCGGTTTTGTTTCCTTCGGTAGTGAAAGTGAACTCTGTGTCTGGTAAGGATAAAATCAGTATTGCGTTCGACTTTTCTAAAATTGAGCGCAATGTTCAACTTGATTTTCCGTTTACAGTTCCTAAAAGGTTTGAGACAATAAACTAATTTTTTTTATACTTTTGATGCAATGAAGCTACACAAATTACTTCTGTTACTTTTGTTTGTTACGTTTGCATCTTCGGCTATAGGCCAAAGCAGCTCTCAGCTTAAAAGAAAAAAAGAAGCTATCCAGAGAGAGATCGAACTGCTGCAGAAAAATCTGAATAAGGCGGCTCAGAGTAAGAAACTTACGCTGGGTGAAATTCGTGCGCTGAATACAAAGATCAGCTTAATGCAAAGCAAGATCACTGTCATCAATTCTGAGATAAAAAACCTGGATAATGAAATCCATGAAAATACAAATACCGTACATTCATTGCAGGGACAACTGGCACAACTGAAAAAGGAATATGCCGGAATGATAAGATTTGCACAGCGGAATAAAAATTCATATGATAAAATGATGTTTATTTTTGCTGCAAAGGATTTTAACCAGGCTTATAAAAGAATTAAATATTTACAGCAGTTTGGTCAATACCGTAAAAAACAAGCCGATTATATCCAGGGAACTGAAAAAAATCTGAACTATAAGATCGTTGTACTGGATAAGAGTTTAAAAGCAAAAAGCAGTCTTTTACGTGAGCAGGAAACTGAACAAAGCAAATTGGCTAAAAATAAAAATGAACAGTCTTCTGTATTAAACAAGTTTAGTAAACAGGAACGCCAGTTCAGTCAGGATATAGCGAGACGTAAAAAACAACAATCGGCTATTGACAGACAAATTAGAAATGCCATTCAGCGTGAAATTGCATTAGCAAGGAAAAGAGCAGAAGAAGAGGCGCGTATAGCGGCCGCTAAGGCTAAGGCAGATAATAAACCTGCACCTGTTGAAAGAGCTAAGACTACCAGTAATTACCTGACCGCCACACCAGAAGCTGCAAAGTTATCTGCCGGTTTTGAAAACAATCGTGGCAGGTTACCATGGCCGGTAGGGCAAGGGTCAATTACGGAAGGATTCGGGAGGCATACGGAAGGAGAGGCAGGATATACAAATGATGGTGTTAATATCCTGACCAGTGAAGGCGCATCGGTAAGAGCGGTATTTGGGGGTGACGTATTGTTTGTAACAATGATACAGGGAATTTATGTAGTTGCATTGAGACATGGTGATTATTTTACAATTTACCAGAATATTAAATCACCAACCGTTGCTAAAGGGGATAAGGTAGATACAAGGCAGACATTGGGAACTGTGGCGACGACATCAGACGGGGCTTTACTTCACTTTGAAATAATGAGGGGCCAGTCGAAGTTGAATCCTGAAGCATGGATCGCCAAATAAATTATTGGATCTAAAATGTTTATATTTGTTATATTATAAAATGAAGTTGAGATGTATACAGGAATATTAGTTGAATTCTTAAATATGGGTGGCGGGGAAATTATGTTGATCCTTGCAGTTGTGTTATTGCTTTTTGGTGGCAAAAAATTACCAGAGCTGGCACGAGGCTTAGGCAAGGGGATCAGAGATTTTAAGGATGCTTCTGAAGGTGTTAAAAGAGAAATCCATAGAAATATCAATGCTATGGATATTGATGATGAACTGAAAGCAGACGGCACGTATGCGACTACTACAGAGACCAAAAGCCCTACCGAAACTCTTGAAGAGCAGATGTATCCAAAGAATGAAGTAAAGGAGCCGATTAATTTAAATAAAGATACTGCTCCGGCAGATCATACTGATATTGCAGCGCCTGCGGAGAAATTAGAAACAGAAAAAAATAAAATTAACTAAAGATTATGTTAAATACAACAATATTAGCAGCCTTGGGTACACCAGAGATTATCATTATTTTAGTCGTTGTGTTATTACTTTTTGGTGGTAAAAAAATTCCAGAACTTATGCGTGGACTGGGTAAAGGTGTAAAAGAATTCAAAGACGGAAAAGATGGAGCAGATGATAACGAATCTGTAGATGCTAACCGTACCAATACACATAAACCTTTATAGGTATTTGTGTTATTTGTGGATTTTGTTAACCTTTAATTCTTTCTTATAGTTTGAAGAAGTACAGCTCTTTAGTAGAGATACAGTCTCTTATCAGTAAAAAACAACTTCATCTTTCAGCGTTGCTTGAGTATTATTTTAAGCAGATTGAAACGAATAAACACCTCAATGCATTCAATGAGGTGTTTTTTTATTCAGCAAATGATCAGGCTGTTTTAATACAGGAAAAGATAGATAATGGTACTGCAGGGAAGCTTGCAGGTATGATAATCGGCATCAAGGATAATATCCTTTATAAAGATCATATAACCACAGCCTCTTCAAAGATGCTGGAAGGTTTCATTTCCCCTTATTCTTCTACTGTAGTAGAAAGGCTCATACAGGAAGATGCCATTATTATCGGCAGATTAAACTGCGATGAGTTTGCGATGGGCGGATCTAATGAAACTTCTTATTATGGGCCTGTGCGTAATGCTGCTGATACAGAACGTGTTTCCGGAGGTTCTTCAGGCGGATCAGCCGTAGCTGTTCAGGCGGATTTATGTCTTGCTGCTTTGGGTACTGATACCGGTGGTTCCGTTAGACAGCCCGCAGCTTTCTGTGGCTGTATCGGACTAAAACCTACTTATGGACGTATTTCCAGATATGGTGTTATTTCTTATGCTTCCTCTTTTGACCAGGTGGGTACACTGACCTCATCTATCAGTGATGCAGCGATATTACTTGAGGTTCTGGCAGGTGCAGACGATCATGACAGTACTGTTTCAAACTTAGCTGTTCCTGCATATACCAATCAAATCAATGCTGATGAGCCTAAACGGATAGCGGTTTTGAAAGAGACACTGGAAAGTGATGCCCTTGATCCGGAAATAAAAGCGTCACTTCTTAATGCCATTGAGGAATTTAAAGCACAGGGACATACTATTGAATATGTTTCTTTTGACCTTTTGGATTATCTCGTACCAGCATATTATGTGTTGACTGCTGCTGAGGCTTCCTCTAACCTTTCCAGGTATGATGGTGTACATTATGGTTATAGAAATACAAGTGCGCTTAGCTTAAACGATTTATATAAAAAATCGAGGGCTGAAGGCTTTGGTGAGGAAGTGAAGAAACGTATTTTATTGGGTACATTTGTGCTCAGTGCTGGTTATTATGATGCTTATTATCAGAAAGCACAACAGGTGAGGAGATTGATCAGGGATAAGATCGAAAAGTTGTTTTTGGATTTTGATGTTATCCTGCTTCCTGTGGCGCCCACTCCTCCATTTAAAATAGGAGAGAATATGGACGATCCGCTGGTCATGTATATGGCTGATATTTTTACAGTTTTAGCTTCATTAACAGGTATACCAGCAATATCAATTCCCCTGGGCAATAATAGTGAAGGTTTGCCGTTAAGTGTACAGTTAATGGCAAAACACTTTGATGAAAACACATTACTCTCTATGTCAAATAGTTTCTTGAATTTAACGACCGCTGAGGTTCATCTTTAATGAAAAATATTCCATTGCTTAATTGCAAGATAAGCCTATGAAAAGAAATATACTCGTCCTATGCTTTTGTATGCTTGTATTGTCGGCCACTACTGGTTTGGCTCAGCAAAAGATTAACAGATTAGATTCCGTAAGGAATACAATACCGACGGCGTTTTTGTCGCCCACCTTATCAAGTGATACTGCTGCTGTGCCAGTGGTAATGGAAAGCCCATTGTTCTATAATTATAACTTCACCTATAAGAAACGTCTTGATTCTATTCAGAGAGCGATTCCTTTGAGCTACAATGAATCTGTACAAAAATATATTGAAGTTTATAGCGGACGGAAAGAGATGATGGGCAAAATGCTGGGCCTGTCTGAATATTACTTTCCTATTTTTGAAAATGCCTTACGCGAATATAACGTTCCAATAGAACTTAAATATTTACCCATTATTGAGTCATCCATGAATTCTCATGCAATCTCAAGAACAGGTGCTACAGGGTTATGGCAATTCATGTTTTCTACTGCTAAAGGTTATGGATTGAATATGGATAACTTCGTAGATGAGCGAAAAGATCCTATTCAGGCAAGTTATGCTGCCGCTGCATATTTTAGAGATGCATATGCAGAGCTTGGCGACTGGCTATTGGCTATTGCAGCTTATAACTGCGGAACAGGAAATGTAAACAGAGCCATTATCAAGGCCCATTCGAGAGATTTCTGGGAGATAAGACCATATTTGCCCTTAGAAACAAGAAATTACGTGCCCGCATTTATTGCAGCTATTTATGTAATGAACTGTCCTGATAAACATCAGATCAAGGCTCAAAAATCTTTTTTTGCAATGAAGACTGATACTATTCAGGTAAACAGATTTATTTCCCTGACCGATGTGGCGCAGGCATTGTCAATAGAGGAAGATGAGTTATTTGACCTTAATCCATCTTACAAGAAGAAAATTGTAAATGGATCTGCTGAATCCCCGAAGCGGATCATTATGCCAAAGGTAAGTTTAACCAATTTTGCTATGATCTATGATGTGCTAAACAATAGTAGCATTGATACAGATACAAGGATTATTCTGGCGTCTAACGATGACCGGAGATTGCACAAAAAAGTGAAATCCAATCCTGAACGTAAGTCTAATCCGGTTTATCACCATGTTAAATCCGGACAAAATCTGGGTGAAATAGCAGATCAGTATCATATTGAAGTGCAGGATTTAAAAGTATGGAATAAGCTGAAGGGAAATAACATTGTGCCCGGTCAAAAGCTTATAGTAGCCAAAAGCGGCGCAATTAACAGGACAGCTGAACCTAAAACTGCTAAAAAGTATATCTCTTATAAAGCTAAAAGTAGTCAGAAAATGGACAAAATCTAATCTTGTTCTTTTTGTTCATCCTTCATCCCCGCATTTATTTGCTGAATTATTTCCTGATATTTGTTTGTTATCTATTACCTATTTGCCGATAATAAACAATTGTGATTTCCTTTTACCGTGTAGCTTATGAGTAAAATTCAGGTCAGCATGCTTTATCCTGTCCATTTAATGAGATGGGCGTTAAATTTATTTCTTTTTTTCGAAGCCTTCCTTAACATTTTATTGCATATAGATATATTTCCTTTTAGTAGCTTAGCGCAGGCTTAAAAAAATAAAATTATGTTTGATTATATAGATGGCAGACTGACCTTTAAATGCCCCGCATATATTGTGGTTGAAGCAGGAGGAATTGGCTATCATATTAATATTTCGTTGAATACTTACAGTGGGCTGGGCGACAAAGAGAGGTGTAAAGTTTATGTGTGGCTGCATGTTAAGGAAGATGCACATACCTTATATGGCTTTATAGATGAAGGTGAACGCAGGTTATTCCTGCATTTGATATCGGTTTCGGGAATAGGGCCGAATACAGGCAGGATGATGCTCTCCTCTATTACGCCTGTGGAAATTCAAACGGCCATAGTAAATGCTGATTTACCATTGATACAGCGTATTAAAGGTATTGGTGTAAAATCTGCACAGCGTTTAGTGCTGGAATTGCAGGATAAGTTGAAAAAAGAAGGTAGTGGGTCATTAATTTCTGCTCCATTAAATAATACTGTACGTGAAGAAGCTTTGTCTGCATTGATGATGCTGGGCTTTGCTAAGATTCCTGCCGAAAAGGTTATTGATAACGCTGTCAAGAGCAATGGCAATGATCTGTCGGTTGAACAAATGATTAAAATAGCTTTAAAGAACTTATAATATAATTGCCTTTGAGAAAGACTTTTACTTTAGTTGTTTTATTCATATTTTTCTTTTGCTGGCAATATGCTTTTTCACAGGTTCGGCGTACATCTAACGCGGATAGTACGAAGAATAACTTTGGCCTGAAAGAAAAGCAAAGATTGGGAATCCGCCAATCCGGCGATTCGTTTTCTCCTCTCCCCGATAATTTTACGAGGGAGGTGGAGTATGATGCTAAAAATAAACGCTACATCATCAGAAATAAAGTTGGTGGCAGATTTTTTAATCCGCCCCAGTATCTGACAATTGATGAGTATCAGCGCTTAATTAACAGTGAAATTAAAAGAGATAACTGGCGGGTAATCTCTGATGCAGAAGTTGATAACGTAAGACAAACGGGCATCATTCCCAGCCTCACAGTTAATAGCAGGGCTTTCGAGAAAATCTTTGGTAGTAATGTTATCAATATACAACCAAGGGGAGAGGCCGAGCTTACATTTTTAGGGCGTATAAATAAAAATGAAAACCCGCTGTTTAATGAACGCCAACGGGTGCAGAGCAATTTTGATTTTAACCAGCGTATCCAAATGGACGTGGTGGGTAATATCGGAACCAATGTAAAACTTAACCTGAACTACAATACTGAGGCACAGTTTGATTTTGAGAATCAGATCAAATTAGACTGGACCGGCGGGGAAGATGATATCATTAAAAAAATTGAGGCTGGTAATGTAAATTTACCATTGAGTACTTCTCTGATTACAGGTACGCAGGCTTTATTTGGGATTAAAACTCAATTGCAATTTGGTAAATTAAACGTAACAACTGTATTTACTCAGCAGAAATCACAGTCCAGAGAGTTGCAAATCAATAATGGTGCGCAGCAAAATGAATTTAGGATTAGCGGTGATAATTATGAGGCGAATAAGCATTACTTTTTAGCCCAGTACTTCAGGGACAATTACAATAAAACATTATCTACACCCCCAACAATTACATCAGGTGTAAATATTACAAAGATAGAGGTTTGGATCACCAATAAAACAGGGAATACTCAGGATTCAAGGGATGTACTGGGGTTTATAGATTTAGGAGAAAACACCCCATATAATACTGCACAAGTAAACGGAGGGGCAGCATTTTCTGTATTGCCTTCTGGTTATTTATTACCACAGGGACCAAGGCAGTCTAATGATCTGTTATCACGATTGCCTGCTGATGCCAGGCTGACAAATTCTAATGCTATTATTTCTTATTTTCAAGCCAATGGAGGTACGGATAACTTTGGAAAGCTGACTTATGCAAGGAAGTTATCTGATAAAGAATATACTTTTCATCCGCAATTGGGATACGTATCACTGAACAACGCGTTGAATGCCGACGAAGTATTGGCCGTTGTATTCCGCTATACCTTTAATGGGGTAGAATATCAGGTTGGAGAATTCTCTACCGATGTTAATTTCGATCAGGCGACACCGAAAGTCTTATTTGCAAAGTTGCTTAAAAACGAAACGACCAAAACCAATTTACCTACCTGGGATCTGATGATGAAAAACATCTATTCGATAGGGGGGTATCAGATTAGTCCGCAAAACTTTAAACTTGATGTTTTCAGGATAGACAATAAAACAGGAATTGAGCGGCCGCTGATTGATGAAGGAGAAAAATTTGATGAATTCAGGCGCCCGCTAAAAAATAAGTTATGGTTGCAGGTGGTCGGATTGGATCGCTTAAATCAGCAAAATGAACGTAAACCGGATGGTGTGTTTGATTTTGAAGCCGAAGACAGGCCATTCACCAGCACCAATAGCGGCAGTACGGCTACTTCTATGGGGAATTTAAATTCTTCATTAACCAGTTCCAGCCTGGCCACATTTTCTTCAAATACGAGTACGGGATATATCACCATTGATCCGCTCAACGGTCGTGTGATTTTTCCGCTGATAGAGCCTTTCGGTAAAGATCTGGCTGCGCAGTTTAATCCCGGCGAACAGAACCTGATTGATAAATATACTTATCAGGCATTGTATGATTCGACCAAAGTGGTAGCCCAGCAATTGTTTACCAGTCAGAATCGTTATATAATTAAAGGATATTACCAGTCTGAGGTGGCATCAGAATTCAGCTTGAATTCAATTAATGTTCCTGAAGGATCGGTAAAAGTATTTTCGGGTACTATCCCCTTACAAGAAGGTGCTGATTTTACGGTTGATTATCAGGGTGGGAGAGTGAAAATCATCAATACCGGGCTTTTGATATCTGGTCAGCCTATACGAATTACAACAGAAAATAATGAACTCTTTGGCCTACAGCAGCGGTCTCTCTTTGGAACGCGGCTTGATTATAAGGTGAATAATAAGCTGAATATTGGCGGAACTTATATGAATCTTTCCGAAAAGCCACTTACGCCTAAAGTTAACATCGGTGAAGAACCCATCTCTAATACGATCTGGGGTTTCGATCTTAATTATAGCACGAGTTCCAGGTTCTTAACAAAGCTGGTTGATAAACTACCATTTATTTCTACGAAAGCACCTTCTAAATTTGCTTTTTCAGGAGAGTTTGCACAACTGGTTCCCGGCCATCCGGCTGCGCTAAATGGTGAAGGGAAAAAAGGTGGGGTGAGTTATCTGGATGATTTTGAAGCATCGCGATCAGTGATTGATCTGAAAAGTGCCATTTCCTGGCAGCTGTCCGGTACGCCACAACTTTTCCAGGAAGCCCAATTGATCGATAATCTTGCTTATGGTTATAACAGAGCACGAATTGCATTCTACAACATTGATCCATCCTTCTATAACAGGGGGGGAACAACTATTCCTGATAATCTACGGAATAACAGGAACGAATTATCAAACCACTATGTAAGAGAGATTATTGAACAGGAAGTTTTTCCATTCAAAGAAACTCCAACAGGACAGTCAGTTTCACTACCTACGCTTGATGTAGCTTTTTACCCTACGCAACGTGGCCCTTATAATTATACCACAAGTGGCTTTAATGCAAACGGGGAATTTATTAATCCAAGATCACGTTGGGGTGGTTTGTTTCGCAAGATTGAGACAAATGACTTTCAGGCGTTAAACATTGAATACATTGAGTTATGGGTGATGGATCCCCATATTTATAAACCAGATTCCAGAGGTGGGGATTTATATTTTAACATTGGAAATATCTCCGAAGATATCTTGAAAGACGGCAGAAAGTCGCTGGAAAATGGATTACCTGCCAATGGAGATCCGACAAAATACGATGAAACCAACTGGGGCCGCGTACCCAAATTGCAGCCTATTGTGCAGGCCTTTGATAATGATCCTGCTGCGAGGAAGGCACAGGATGTTGGTTTGGATGGTTTGAGCAGCGTTGATGAGAAGACGAAATTTGCAACTCCTCTGGCCCAGATCAAAACTCAGCTGAATGCTACAGCCGCTGCTGCAATTGATAATGATCCAAGTTCTGATGATTATAAGTATTACAGGGGCACGACACTGGATCAGGCTAATGCCGGCATTTTAAAACGGTATGAAAAGTACAATGGACCAGAAGGAAATTCTAAAACCTCTCAGCAATCTCAGGAAGAGTTAGGTATAGAAAATTCTGCCTCTACTTCATTGCCGGATGGAGAAGATGTGAACAGGGATAACAACATGACGCAATCGGACGAGTATTTTCAATATAAAGTTTCGATGCGAAAAGGTGATCTTGAAGTAGGCAAAAATTATGTGACAGATGCAGTTACCTCTCAGGTTAAACTTGCTAATGGTCAGACACAACCGGTAACCTGGTACCAGATCAGAATTCCTTTGTCAGATTACCAGCAGAAAGTGGGTAACATACAAGATTTTAAGTCCATCCGCTTTTTCAGGATGTTCCTTACAGATTTTGCGGATACTACTATTTTAAGATTTGCTAAGATTCAGCTGGTTAGAGGGGAATGGAGAAAATATAATGGTAATAATGAAAGCAACCAGATTATTATTGATCCCGCGCTAACAACGGTGACCCCGGATAATTCCACTATCGAGATCAGCACGGTAAATATAGAGGAGAATGGAAAGCGGTCGCCAATTCCGTATGTAGTGCCACCAGGAATTCAAAGAGAGCTGGATTTTAACAATTACAGAACAAATACCAGACAGAATGAGCAATCGCTGGCTTTTACGATCACTAATTTACGCGATGGTTATGGGCGTGCTGCCTTCAAAACTGCACTGAATGATTTCAGGTCATACAAAAGACTGGAGATGTTTGTCCACCTGGAATCCCTGGGGAATTCGGTGATCAGTACGAACGACCTGAGTGCTTTTATCAGGATTGGCACGGACAATCAGGATAACTATTATGAATATCTGCAGCCATTAACGGTTACACAGCCAAACACCAGTGATCCTTATGCCATCTGGCCGGATGCCAATAAGATAGATATACCGCTGGAGCTGTTCCAGAATGCAAAAATCGCCAGAAATAAAGCAACAAATGCCAATGGTGATGCCTGGAATATCAGCGATCCCTATACATACGTAGTAGATGGTAATAAGACAATTACGATTAAAGGACAGCCAGATATGAGCCAGGTTAAGGTCTATATGCTGGGCGTTAAAAATCCTTTGAAAAATCCTTCCTCTCCTGGAAATGATGACGGATTGGACAAGAGTGCGCAAGTATGGTTCAATGAGTTGCGTTTAACTGAGTTTGATGAGCGTGGAGGCTGGGCAGCAACGGCCAGGATGAATGCACAGCTGGCCGATTTTGCAGAGGTGAACGTTTCAGGTAGTAAGGCTACAATAGGCTTTGGATCTTTAGACAAAAGAGTAAGTGAAAGGAACAGAGCTGATAATACGTTTTTCGACGTGTCATCCAGCATGGAACTGGGTAAATTTTTCCCACAGAAAACAGGGATAAAGGTGCCCATGTTTGTCAGTTATTCGAGTCAGGTGAGCACACCGCAATATGATCCGAGAACACCTGATATAGAATTGAAAACGGCATTGAGAACAGCCAGTAAAGAAGAGAAAAAACAGATTCTGGATTATGCTCAGGACGTAACAACGAGGAATAGCATCAACTTTACCAATGTACACAAGGAGCGTACAAATACAGAGAAAAAGCCACAATTGTGGGATGTTGAAAATCTGAGCGTAAGTTATTCTTATACCAAATTCCTGCACCATGATTTTATCAATGAAAATACCATACAGAAAACTTATCGCGGATCACTGGCTTATAACTACTCGGCAACACCAAAAAACTACAGGCCATTTGACAAAATAATCAAGTCAAATACGCTGGCACTTTTGAGAGATGTTAACTTCAGTTTATTGCCGAGCTCGATCAACTTTAGGGTTGACCTGGATCGTTTCTATTCAGAAAACAGCTTGAGGAATAATGATCCCCAAAATGCTATCCCAATAAATACGACATATAATAAAAACTTCCTGGTGACCAGGGTTTATGCTATTTCCTGGAACCTGACCAGATCATTGACTTTGGATTTCGATGCGACCAATTATTCCATCATTGATGAACCAGATGGTAAAATAGAAGGATTGAAACGTGATACGGTATGGCAAAATCTAAAAAGTCTGGGGCGGACAACGGATTACAGTCATAATATGAATATAACTTATGCGCTGCCTATCAATAAGCTTCCCGGTATGGACTGGATCAATGTAGCCACCCGTTACGGCACAAACTTTAACTGGCAGACAGAACCATTGTCGACCTTAAGGGATCCTTCAATCAATCTGGGCAATACCATCCAGAACTCAAGGACAATCCAGGTAAATCCAACCCTGAATTTTGTGGGCTTATACAATAAGATTGGCTTTTTAAGAAGAGCAAAAAATAGTGGTGATGATAAAAGTGGCCCTGGCTTATTTGTCAGCTTGCTGACCACCATTAAAAATGTCAATGCTGCATATACTCAGACCAAAGGGATCTTTCTGCCAGGCTATTTACCTACCACAGACTATTTTGGAATAGATAAGATAACAGGTGCGCCGGGATTAGGATTCGTATTTGGTAGCCAGCGTGATATCAGGCAAATGGCTATCAACAGCGGGTGGATTACAACAGATACCCTGCAGTCGCAACTTTATATCAATACCTTAAGAGAAGATTTAAGCTTTACCAGTGTACTGGAGCCATTCAGAGATTTTCGTATTACATTAACTGCTAACAAAAATAGAACGATGAATTATTCTACCAATTTCAGGTATGATAACAATATGGGCAGCTTCCGTAATCTCAGTCCTACAACTACCGGTGACTATAGTATTTCATTTATTACACTAGGTACTGCCTTTTCCGAAAAGTCGGGCAGTACGATATCAAAGTTGTTTAATCAGTTTATGGCTAACAGGCAGGTGATCTCTCAGCGCCTGGGAATAAGAAATGTGAATTCTGCAGGTACTGTTGGTGGTTATGCTGATGGTTATAATCAAAATTCACAAGATGTGATTATCTCTGCTTTCATTGCAGCCTATACAGGTAAAAGTGCCTCTTCAGTGAAATTGAATTCTTTTCCTAAAATTCCCCTCCCGAACTGGAGAATAAATTATGGAGGTTTATCGAGAATAGGCTTTCTGGAAGAAAATTTCAAGTCGATAGATGTGCGACATGCCTATCGCTCTATCTATAGCGTAAATGGCTTTAATTCATTGATTCGCTATCAGGAAACTGACGGTTATGTAAGCAGCAGAGATGAGAACCAGAATTTCCTTCCTTTTTATCAATATGCACAAGTAACGATAGCGGAGCAATTTTCTCCTTTGATTGGTGTTGATACCCGTTTAAAAAATAACCTGACGGCAAACTTTGAAATGGGGAGAACCAGGTTACTCGGGCTAAGTCTTGCAAACAGTCAGCTGGCCCAGTTGTCAGAAAATAATATGGTGTTTGGAATCGGCTACCGGACTACGAAATTCCGTTTCCCTTTTGGCTGGTTTAAACAGCTTAAGATGGATAATAACATGGATTTTAAACTCGATGTCGCAGTAAGAGATAATAAGACTGTCATCTACAGAGCGGATGTTTTGGAAGCGGAAGTATCATCAGGAGCTAAGAATATCACCTTCAGACCTACGGTAGATTATATATTAAACCAGCGTTTTAACGTTAAGTTGTTTTACGATTCAAATATTACCAAGCCATACACCTCACAGACCTTTAATACTTCTTTCAGCAATTTCGGGTTTAGTTTGCGCATAACCCTTAATTAGCATTGGTATAAAGGGAGAGATTAATTACCTTTGAAAAATAAATCTAATAATAATGAATTTTCCATCAGAACTAAAGTACACTAAAGACCACGAATGGGTTAGAGTAGAAGGCAACGAAGCCTTTGTTGGTATAACTGATTTTGCACAGCGCGAATTAGGTGATATTGTTTATATTGACATCAATAGTGTTGGTGAAGAGGTAAGTAAAGATGATGTTTTTGGAACTGTAGAAGCTGTTAAAACTGTTTCTGATTTGTTCATGCCTGTTACTGCTACTGTGTTGGAAATAAACGCGGCATTGAATGACAATCCTGAGCTGGTTAATTCAGATCCTTATGGAGCAGGCTGGATGGTAAAGGTAACTTTATCAGATGCGGCTGAAGTAGAAGGATTATTAACTGCAGAAGCTTACCAGGCTTTAGTTGGAGCCTAATTAAATGAAGAATATCGCTAAGGCATTAAAGTATCAGCACTGGACATTATTATGGTCAGTATTTATCTTAATTCTTTGTAATATGAAAATGCCCGATACACAAGGTTCGGGCATTTTCTTTGAAGGCTTTGATAAGCTTGTTCACCTCGGGTTTTTCTTTGTATTAACCATCCTGCTTTTTTACGGGAAAATTCAGACTCAGCGAAGCTATGAATTCAGGATTCTCACTATTTTAAAAGTTGTGATTATTACCTTCATGCTGGGTGGAATAATAGAGTTAATCCAGTGGAAGATCTTTACTTACAGGTCTGCAGAGTGGTGGGATCTGGGCTGTGATATGCTTGGCGTGATGATGGGTGTTTTTAGTTATGTGATCTTACATTTAATGAATTTCAATGAAAAAAAGAATTAGTATTATCGCTTTTGCAGCGATTTGCCTGTTAAATAGCTGCAGTATTTTTAAGCCCGGATGTAAATGTCCTAAAGTAGTTTACACCACACCGCTTTCGCATAAGGTTGCGAAAACCTCCTGATTAATCTTCCTGATTTTATCTTTTCGCATAAATAAATGCGTCACTGCTCCTCTTGTATTAAAAATGTTACTCTCTTTTAATATTCGTTAACAAACTATTCTTCCCATATGCAGTCTGATAGAATAGATTTACAACATATCCCTTATTCTAAATGATGACTTTTACCAAAAATCTCTTGCTGATAGCGTTTCTATTTATCAGTTATTCCTCTATTGCACAAACAAAAAATGGCTCGGTAACGGGCAAAGTGGTCAACGCCAAAGACCTTCTCGCTGTGGATTTTGCATCTGTAGCGGTCAAAAATTTAAAAGACTCCAGTGTTGCGGGCGTAACGAATACACTTGCCGATGGAACATTTGAAATCAGGGGACTTGCGCCGGGATCGTACCGTTTATCAGTAGCCTATCTTGGATTGAAAACCACTAATAAAGATTTTGTGATTACAGCATCGGCTATTGCTGTTAAGCTGGGTGACATTCCGATGGAAGATACCGGGCTGAACCTAAACACTGTGGTCATTAAAGGGGTGGTTGTTCCGGTAGTGGTTAAGACGGATACGGTAGAATACAATGCGTCTGCTTTCAAAGTAAGAGAAAATGCGGTAGTAGAGGACGTGCTTAAAAAATTGCCGGGAGTAGAGGTTGCTAAAGATGGTTCTATAAAAGCACAGGGAGAAACAATTACCAGGGTACGTGTAGACGGAAAAGATTTCTTTGGAAGTGATCCTTTACTGGCTACCAAGAACCTTCCGGCTGATATGGTAGATAAAATACAAGTAATAGATATGTTATCAGATCAGGCTCAGTTTACGGGCGTAGATGATGGAAACAGGGAGAAGATTATTAATATCACCACTAAAAAAGGGATGAAAAATGGCTATTTTGGAAATTCCAGTGCAGGATATGGCACAGATGATCGTTATGATGTCAATCTCAACGTGAATAAGTTTAAAGATGAACAGCAATTTTCAGTTATAGGGCAGTTTAATAATGTGAATAAACAGAACTTTGGTGGTGGTGGTGGTGGCGGCGGAGGTCGTGGTCGTTTCAATGGTGCATCCGCTAATGGTGGACAACAGAAGGGGATTACTACAACCAATGCATTTGGTTTAAACTTTGCAGATATCTATACGGATGAAACAAAAATTTCCGGAAGTTACTTTTTCAATAAAACCTCGCTGGATAATCAGCAGACCAGCTTAAGACAAAATATATTAGGTAACCAGACGACTACATTTGACGAGCGTCTCAACAGCCTTACAGATAATATTAATCACCGGTTCAATTTTCTTGTAGATACCAGGATTGATTCTTCTACTACAATCCGCGTTGAGCCTAATATCAGTTATACAGAATCAGATTTGAATAGTGGTAGTAACTATACCAATACCTTTACGGACAACCGTACTGTAGGTACTCAAAACTATAACACTACATCTTCTTCACCTACAATAACCAATAATATCCTTATACGAAAAAAGTTCCTGAGGAGGGGACGTACGCTATCCCTCAATATCAATACGAATATCAATGATAGCGATAGCAAGAATTACAATGATATCCAGGAAAAGATAACCAGCACTACTGATGGAAATACGCAAAATGTCACCAATCAGCTGAATGATCAGAATTCAAATTCGATCAGTAATACTTCACGTTTAGTGTATACTGAACCCTTATCAAAAACATTGAATCTGGAGATGAACTATCAGAATTTGTATAGTTTTTCAAATAGTGACAGGTATACTTACAATTTTAATCCGGTAACCTCTCAATATGATATTGTAAACCTCGATTATACCAATTCATATGAGAATACAACTGTTACCAATGCAATTGGAACAAGTATCAACAAGACGGAGAAAAAATACAACTGGAATATAGGTATCGGCGTACAGCACACAGACCGAAAGAATAATAACCTGACCACTGGAAATATAATCAGACAGGATGTTTATAACGTAGTGCCTACCGCACAATTACGCTATAAATTCAGTGACAGCAAAAGGTTGGTGATCAGATATAGAGGTAACACGCAGCAGCCATCCATTTCACAAATTCAGCCTATACCAGATAACTCAAACACGCAAAGTATTCCTGTAGGTAATCCTAATCTTAAACCATCATTTACGAATAATTTTACGGTGTTATACAACAACTTCAACTTTACCAAATTCCGTTCTTTGTTCGTGTTTGCTAATCTTACACAAACCTTTAACGCTTTTGGAAATAATACTGCAGTAATTACTGACGGAGAGAATAAAGGTAAGCTGAATGTAATACCTGTTAACGTTGGGGGTGTTTATCAGGGGAATCTTGGGTCTTCAATAGGCCTGCCAATAATTACAGATAATAAGTTGAATTTGAATATTGATCTGGGTGGATCTTATGGAAGAGGGGTTAACTTTACGAACTCTCTGGAAAATATTACTAACGATCTTTCTATCACGAATAAATACAGACTGGTTTCATCTATGGATAAACTGGATTTAACTGCTGGCATAGGTGGCTCCTACAATCGGGCAACCTACTCTGCACAATCCAGCCAGAACACAACTTATTATACATTAAATCCAACCATTGATGTCAGTTATATGTTTCCAGGGAACATCCGTCTGGCAGTAGATGTCGATTATTATCAGAATACCGGAAGAGGCGCTGGTTTCGATACCAATTATACGCTGATGAATGGGTATATCAGTAAGCAGTTTTTCAAAAACAGAGGAACATTTAAGCTTGCAGTAAATGATGCGTTGAACCAGAATCAGGGAATCTCCCGAACTTCGAGCAATAACACGATTACTGACTTAAGATATAATGTATTGAAGCGTTATTATATGTTCTCCTTTACTTATTCCCTAAGCAGAATGGGCGGTAAAAATATGTCAGGCGATATGCCGGCGAGAGGAGAAGGCAGAGGTGGATTTGGTGGTGGCGGCGGCGGTCGTGGAAGAGGGGGTATGTAATTTCAACATCATCTCTAAGGATTAAAACACCTGCTTTATTTGGATTTATTATCGATAAAGGCTAAATTGCCACCTGATTTGACAGCTGTGATTGTTTGATCTTTAGCTTCTAAAGCCTGAGATTGGTGGTCCATTGTTGTCGGATAAACACATTAACAAAAACAGATGAAACTTTCACAGTTAAATCCAGGGGAACGTGGTACTATTGTAGCTTTTACAGACTTAGAGATGTCAGTAAAATTGATGGAGATGGGTTGTTTGCCTGGTGAAATTGTAGAAGTAGAGCGCTTTGCGCCCCTGGGGGATCCTATTGCCATCCGTGTTGCCGGTTATCAGCTTTGTTTACGTAAAAGTGAAGCATCTGTTATTATAATATCATAAAATTTTGGCGGTAACTCTAAAAATTGCATTAGTTGGTAACCCTAACACAGGGAAATCAACACTTTTTAATTTACTTACTGGCTTAAACCAGAGAATAGGAAATTTTCCGGGAATTACTGTAGATAAAAAAACAGGTTATTGCAGATTAGCTACGGATAAAGAAGCGGAAATAATTGACCTGCCCGGTACCTATAGTCTTTACCCTAAGAGTAAAGACGAAAGTATAGTTTTCCAGGTGCTGGCAGATCCTAAAAATTCGAGTCATCCTGATATTGTTGTAGTTGTTTTAGATGCAACTAACTTACGCAGAAATTTACTGCTTTACTCTCAGGTTGCTGATCTGGGTATTCCGACTGTCATAGCGCTCAATATGACCGATATGGCTAGTAAAGAAGGTATAAAGATTGATGTAGATCAGCTGTCATTACGTTTAGGTGTACAAATTGTTCCTATCTCTGCGAGAAGTAATATTGGTTTATCGCAGTTAAAACAGGCTATAGTAAACACCACATCTATCGCCACACAGCAAGCCGGGGCAGATATGACCATGCTGGCACCTGAAGCAATTGCTGAGGTAAAAGCACTGGTCCATACCGAAAACGATTATCTTGCCTTACAGTTTCTTCATCAGCACGAGTATCTTGATGCGCATACTGAAAATTACGACGTTTTTGAAAAGATAGAGAAGGATCATCATTTTGAATCTTCCAAATTACAGGCGGCAGAAACAATTGCCCGTTACAGACATTTAAGTACAATTTTATCCGGAGTAGTAGAGGATACGGGTGCGGTGCGTAAATTCAAGATGAGTGATAAGATTGATGCAGTCCTGACCAATCGTTTCTGGGGTTTCTTCATTTTCTTATTCATTCTATTTTTTGTCTTCAATGCTATTTTCTCTTGGGCTGCTTATCCTATGGAACTGATTGAAGAATCTTTTGCATGGCTGACAAATTATGGTCATGAACATCTTCCCGATGGGATATTAACAAATCTTTTATTAGATGGTGTTGTTGCCGGACTGGGAGGTGTAGTGATTTTCATTCCTCAAATTGCAATTCTTTTTGCGTTCATTTCTATTCTTGAAGACACGGGGTACATGGCCAGAGTTACCTTTATGATGGATAAGATCATGCGGAAATTTGGCCTGAGTGGTAAATCGGTTGTGCCGATGATTGGAAGTCTTGCCTGTGCAGTACCCTCTATCATGAGTGCGCGTAATATTGAAAGCTGGAAAGACAGGATTATTACCATTATGGTAGCCCCGCTGGTTAGCTGCTCTGCAAGATTACCTGTCTATACTTTACTCATTTCTTTAATTATTCCTAACGACAAGATTCTGGGTTTTATCAGTATGCAGGCACTTGCATTAATGGGGATGTATGTGATTAGTATTGCAGCAGCAGTGTTAGTTGCTTTTGTAATGAATTTCCTCATTAAAGCAAAGGAGAAATCTTATTTTATTATGGAGCTTCCTGTTTACCGGATGCCAAGGTGGACTAACGTAGGTTTTACCATGTATGAAAAGTCAAAGACTTTTGTCTTTGAAGCAGGTAAAGTTATTATTGCTATCTCTATTGTATTGTGGGTTTTAGCTACGTACGGTCCTTCAGAACGTTTTGAACGGATAGAGAATAAATATGCGCAGATCGAATTACAAAAAGATAGTGTGCAGATCAGTACTTTAGAAAGAGATAAGTCGGCCGAGAAACTGGAAAATTCATACGCTGGTATACTGGGACATACGATTGAACCGGTGATCAGACCACTGGGTTTCGATTGGAAAATCGGTATTTCCCTGATTACTTCATTTGCGGCCAGAGAAGCCTTTGTCGGAACTATGGCTACCATCTATAGTGTTGATGGTGCTGATGAGAATGGAGAGGTTAAGATTCGCGACAAGATGAGAGAGGCAAAAGATGCAGATACCGGCCTGCCCGTATTCACCTTTGCCACAGGATTCTCGCTGATGCTTTTTTATGCTTTTGCCATGCAATGCATGAGTACGGTGGCAGTTGTTTACAGGGAAACAAAATCCTGGAAATGGCCTGTGATACAATTGGTTTATATGACTGTACTGGCGTATATTGCAAGTTTAATCGCCTATCAGCTATTGAAGTAATTTACTAACTTAGTACTGTGGAAAAAGTCAGTGTTTTATCTCAGTATATGCCGCCAGCCGCAGCACCTATTATTGCTAAATGGATTGATTACTTTCAATGTGAATTTAAAATATCTAAAAACAGGGCAACCAAACAGGGAGATTACCGGCATCCCTTTAAATTATCGGGCCATAAAATTTCAGTCAATAATAACCTGAATCAATATGCTTTTCTCGTAACTACGGTACACGAATTTGCGCATCTGCTTACCTGGAATGACCATAAGAATAAAGTCAAACCGCATGGTGAAGAGTGGAAGCATAATTTTAAACGAATGATGGTTCCTTTCCTGGAGCAACAAATGTTTCCGGATGACGTGCATCAGGCGATTACCGCTTACTTGACTAATCCTTCTGCATCCAGCTGTACTGATCTTAAGCTGTCCAGGGCACTTAAAAAGTATGACGAGGCAATGGGTCATTCCAGGCTGGAAGAGCTTCCTCATGACACGCTATTCACGATAAAAGACGGAAGGAAATTTAAAAAGGGGGAGAAGCTTAGAAAAAGGTTTAGATGTCTTTGTCTCGACAACGGAAATATTTATTTATTTAGTCCGCTGGCAGAAGTAATTGTATCAGCTACAGGTACGTAAACTGCATCCTTATCAGTGATTTTCCATCTGATGTTTAGCTTTTCATCTTTAAATATGGATGGCATATTTAAAAGACTATCTATAAATGAATCTTTAGTTTTTACTAAAATGCTGGCTGTATAATTATTTTGTTTCTTACTTTTCAGTACGATATACCTTGAATCAGGATAAGTAGTAATGTTTTGAAATACCATCTCAAACTTATCTGCCCCTTTTATCGCATCATTCATTACCTTAATATCGTCCACAAAGTTTTCATCAGGGTATTTATTGCCTGGCTGCTGGACCAGCAGATAGGGAAGAGTCCGGATAGCCTCCGGAGAGGCAGCCGTACGGTTTTCGATTTTGAAGATGATATTGTTGCGCAAGAATGTCCTGGTATCTTTTAAGATCTGCCCTTCTTCATTCATAATCTTACTCCTCTCTTTTACCAGGATCAGGCTATCGTTTTTAAAGTAATAACTCTTGACCGTATTGCTGATCAGCCCGTTTGAAGATGATGTTTTATATAACATACCACCATTATGTTCACTGTACCGCTCCGCATATATGGAGAGATCTCCGGACTGATAAATTAAGCTGATCTCTTTTTTAAAATTATTAAGTTGTCTGTCTATTGAAGCAGCGAAGATTAAAATTGATTTATCTGTCATCCCTGTAGCACCTTCTTCGTTAGCGATTTCTGCCTGCGGATGTTTAGACTTAAAATTATTACAGCTTTGAAGTGTAAAAAGTACAAAAATTAAATAGAGTAAGTGAGTGGTCTTCATATTCGGTGATAACGGGATATCTTTGCTATGCAGGCCATTATCGTGCCAATGAAATGGTATTTAGTAAGCTAATAGCTTTTCTACTATTTCATGTAATCTGCTTTTCGCAAGAAACTGGTCTTCTAAAGGTTTGCTCATTGGAATAGCTGTATCTAAACTGGCACAGCGCATTACAGGAGCATCGAGGTAATTAAAACAATGTTCCCCGATCCATGCGGCTATTTCAGCACCAAAACCACTACTTAAGGTATCCTCATGCATAATGACAATACGACCAGTAGCTTTAACCGAATTTTTAACAGCCTCCTGATCCCAGGGTTGCAAGCTGCATAAATCTAATAGGTACACTGATATTTCAGGATGGTCATCCATATAAGACAGCGCCCAGTGTACGCCTAAGCCATAAGTAATAATGCTCAGCTGATTACCTTCTTTAAGGATATTTGCTTTTCCAATTTCCAGCCTATAGTAGCCCGCGGGAACCTGACCTGTAAGGCTTCTGTATAACAATTTATGTTCAAAATAGATGACCGGATTGGGATCTTCAATCGCTGCAAGTAATAAACCTTTTGCGTCGTATGGAAATGCAGGATAAACAATTTTGAGCCCCGGCGTTTTTGTAAACCATGCTTCATTACTTTGTGAATGGAAAGGCCCTGCACCAGATCCTGCACCGGTCGGCATTCGTATCACCACATCTGCCTTTTCCCCCCATCGGTAATGTGTTTTCGCCAGGTTATTAACAATCTGGTTGAAACCGCAGGTAACGAAATCTGCAAACTGCATTTCTACAATTGCTTTTGCCCCATTTATAGAAAGGCCCAGTGCGGCACCAACGATTGCGGACTCACAAATAGGCGTATTCCGGACTCTCGCTTTGCCAAATTCTTCGACAAAACCTGCCGTTATTTTAAAAGCACCACCATATGCTGCGATATCCTGGCCCATAATCACCAGATTGCTATTTCTTTGCATGCCTATGCGAAGGGCATCGCTTATCGCATCTATATAACGTATTTCTGCACTCTCCTGGCCAGGTGAGACCGCTAGCTGAGCAGAGGGATAATACATATCACTGATTTCTTTGATAGCCGAAGGAATAGGATCAGCTTCAGCAAAAGCAATTTCTACCTCCTGATCTATTTCCGCTTTAAACGCGCGTTTAATCTCCTCCATGTTTTTAGGATCCAGTACCTGTTCCTGTTGCAGAAAAGTTTCAAAATTGCTTATCGGATCTTTAGTTTGCCATTCTTCAAATAAATGCGGAGGGATATATTTTGTGCCGGAAGCTTCTTCATGACCTCTCATCCTGAATGTCATACATTCAAGTAGTACTGGTTTCGGATTGATCCTTATCCTTTCCGCGAGCGCTGTGATCGTATCTAAAACTTCCAGGATATTATTTCCGTCAATTTTAACTCCTTCCATGCCGTAACCTATCGCTTTATCTACCAGTTGGGCACACTTAAACTGTTCAGCTATGGGTGTTGAAAGTCCGTATCCATTATTTTCAATTAAAAAAATAACAGGCAAATCCCATACTGAAGCAACATTAAGTGCTTCATGAAAATCACCTTCGCTTGTGGCACCTTCACCGGTAAATACCAGCGTGACCTGTTCCTTACCTGCGATAAGATCGGCAAGCGCAATTCCATCTGCCAGTGCCAGCTGTGGACCCAGATGGGAGATCATTCCAATAATCTTGTAGTCCTGCGTACCAAAGTGGAATGAGCGGTCTCTGCCCTGGGTAAAACCAGTGATTTTACCCTGCCATTGAGCCATTAGCTTCCGGAGTGGAATTTCACGTGCGGTAAATACACCCAGATTTCTGTGCATAGGCAGAATATATTCTGATGGATTCATTGCCAATGTGGCGCCAACAGCTATAGCTTCCTGACCTATCCCGGAAAACCATTTACCGATGCGACCCTGGCGGAGCAGGATCAGCATCTTTTCTTCGACCATTCTTGGATAAAGTAACTTCTTGTATAAGTTCAATAACGTAGCGTCATCTTTATCTTTGCGGTCAAATTGCATATGAATTAGATTTGTGGTGTATTCTTATTTTTTTGCTGCCATTGTTTGGAAAATGAGCTAGGCGCAATTTCAGGCATTTCACGGTATTTACCCCACATTTTTTTGAAGAAAAGTTTAAGAAAGAAATTTTTCAGTTTGCCCCCGATAAAATCCATGCGTGATCTTTTCGCCATGCCTGTATTCCATGCTTTCCAGCCCAGCTCTTCAGTTTTTGTATTTTCATGCTGTGCTGCAGCATCTCTTCTGTTCAGGAGCAGCATTTTATGGATATCTATTTTTACCGGGCATACTTCTGAGCATTTACCACAGAGACTGGAGGCATAACTCAGATGTTTGAAATCTTTCATTCCTTTTAAATGAGGAGTGATGATAGAACCAATAGGTCCGCTATAGGTAGTATTATAAGTATGCCCGCCAATGTTTTTGTATACCGGGCAGGCATTTAAACAAGCGCCGCACCGGATACAATACAGACCCTGACGCTGATCCTTTTGTGCAAGCAGATTTGTTCTGCCATTGTCCAGCAGAATCACGTACATCTCTTCCGGGCCATCAGTTTCGTGGGCTTGTCTCGGCCCGCTTAGAATGGTATTGTAAACGGTTAAATTTTGTCCTGTACCATGGCTGGCCAGCAAAGGCCAGAAAAGGTCTAAATCAGCCATTGAAGGTATAATCTTTTCAATACCTACAATAGCAATATGTATTTTAGGAAAGGTGGTGCTCAATCTCGCATTCCCCTCATTTTCTGTTAATGCGATGCTGCCTGTATCAGCTATCAGGAAATTCCCTCCGGTAATGCCGATATCTGCAGAAAGGTATTTTTCACGCAGCAATTCCCTTGCTTTCTGTGTAAGCTGTTCTGGTGTAAAATCTATAGGGGTACCAAACTTCTCGTGGAATAATTCTGCGATCTGCACCTTAGTCAGGTGCATTGCTGGTGTTACAATATGATAAGGTGCCTGTCCCAGCAGCTGGACGATAAATTCACCCAGATCACTTTCCAGAGAATCAATCCCATTCTCTTTTAAAAAGTCATTCAGATGAATCTCCTCAGTGGTCATCGACTTCGACTTGATTACTGTTTTGCCACCATTTTTATTGATGATATTCAGAATCTCTTTTTGCGCTTCATCAACATCATTTGCCCAGATCACCTTTCCGCCTCTGCGTTGAAAATTAGCTTCAAATTCAGGTAAAAACTTATCCAGGTTCTCCATTACCCGCCATTTGATCACATGAGCTTTCTTTTTTGAATTCTCTAAATTCTCAAATTTTGATAAACCGCGTTCAACCGCAGTATTGTATTTACCAATGTTATGGTTAATCGTATTACGATGATCTACATCAAATGCCTTCTCATCTGCCTTCACCAAAAAATCTTCAGCAATCTTCGTCATGTTCAAATATAAATAAATTACGTAGTAGCTAAACAAAAAAACCTGCCAGTTGTGGCAGGTTTTATCAAATTGTTCAATTTATGTTATTTAAGTGTTCCGTCTTCATTTTTATCTACTGCAGGTCTTTTAGCTCCATTGGCTAATTCCCATGCAGTAAAGTAGACCAATTGTGCGCGTTTCGCCAGCATATCAAAGTTGATTTTACTGATCTCATCTCCTGGCTGGTGATAATCAGCATGGATGCCATTGAAGTAGAAAATTACTGGAATATTATGCTTAGCGAAGTTGTAATGATCTGATCTGTAATAATATTGTTCTGGATCTGTACGGTTATTATGTTTCATATCCAGGTTCATTTTTACATAATCATCATTTGCCTTGATACCTGTTTCATTTAGTTCAGAGCTTAACATATCTGATCCAATGATATATATATAATTCGGGTCACTTTCATGTGCAGCATCAACACGGCCAATCATGTCTATGTTCAGGTCTGTAATCGTCTTTTCCAAAGGGAATACGGGATGTTCTGAATACCATTCAGAACCTAGCAGCCCTTTTTCTTCGCCGACAACGGTCATGAACAAGATACTTCTTTTAGGGCCTTTGCCGGCTTTCTTAGCTTTGGTAAAAGCATCAGCGAGCATGAGTACACCTGTAGTTCCGGAACCATCATCATCAGCGCCGTTATTTACTTTGTCCGTACCAGAGCTTGTTAAACCGATATGATCGTAATGGCCTGTAATCACCAGGACTTCATCCTTTAATTTAGGATCCGAACCTTCTAAAAAGCCCAGTACATTTTCAGCTCTTACTTTTTCTTCATCTTTCATCGCAGTACCGGTTACTAAAGCCTTAATGGTCTGAGAAGCTGGTTTTGCTGTGGATTTTATTTTTTGTTGCAGCGCCGCTACGGTCGTACCTGCAGATTTTAAAATTTCGTTTGCCAGAGCAGTTGATATTCTTACCGAAGGAAAAGATTTCATTCTCTTCATCTTTGCAATACTTGCTTCTGTTTTTAGACCAGGCTGACCTTTACCGCTATAATTCTCCTTCATTTCTGGTGTCATATTATCCAGAGCAGGATCAATTTGTATTACTGCTACTGCTTTATGGTCTGCCATATATTGAATTTTGGCCTGTTGGGCAAGCATTCTTTTCATTCTTGCTGCGCGGGTTTCAGGAGCAGAAGCGGTGTCCATTGACGGATTCCCTTCTGCAAAAATCAAGATCACTTTTCCTGTAAGGTCAAGGCCTTCATAATCGTTGTAACCATCCTGACTTAAACCGTATCCTGCAAATACAACTTCATTGGTGCTGAAGTTAAAACCACCAATTGCTACCGTAGAACTGGAAATCACAAAATCTTTTCCGTATTCTTTAGCCTGTCCATTCAGTGAAAACGCCATCTTGCTTAAATTATAAGCAACCATGTCAATAGGTTGAAAATAATCACCATTTACAGGACCTTTCAATCCTACATTTATGAAATGTTTTTTGATGTAATCGGCAGCCATCCAGGCACCTTTTTTTCCTGTTTCTCTACCCTCATATTCATCAGAAGCGAGAACAGACAGGTGTTTATAAGCGTTATCCTTATTGATTGCCGCGCTAAACTTTATCGCATTTTTGTCCTGGGCTACAGCACTCAGGCTTAACATTAATGCTAAGCCTGCACTTAAAAATTGTTTGTTCATTATTTAGTTAAGGGTTTAACAGGAATATTTTTCCAATTGTATTTCTACGCTCATCATGCGCTTAAAGTTCTTCGGACTATTATTCTTTAGGTTTAGTAGAAGTACCGTAAAGTTCTCTGTTTTTCTTACGCTCAATACCTGCAGAGATGAAAATACTCAATTCATATAAAAGGAATAAAGGGAAAGCCACTACCAGCATGGTCATCATATCTGGCGTAGGCGTAACTACTGCCGCAATAATTAAGATGACTACAACAGCGTACCTGCGACTTGCCCGCATAAATGCCGGGGTCATAATCCCGAACAAGGAGAGGATGTAGATCACGACAGGTAATTCAAAGATGATTCCCGTACCTATGGTAAGTGTGGCCACAGAGGATAAATAAGAATCAATTGTGAAGGTATTTTCAATCATCGGACTTACTGAGAAATTCGTCAGGAAGTTGATAGAAAGCGGACAGATGATGAAATATCCGAACATAATACCTATCAGAAATAACAAAGAAGCAAAAAATACAAATCCACTTGCAGACTTTCTTTCTTTTTCATGCAATGCCGGCTTAATGAATAGCCATAATTCAAAAAGTAAGTAGGGGATACCAAAGATGATTCCCGTCATAATACATGAATTGATCTGCAGCGTAAACTGCCCTGCCATCTCTGTATTAATAATTTTTCCTTTTATTTCAGTGATACAGAAGTCCGATCCTAATGAGGGGAAGGCTGCAACTAATTTACACATCATCCGGTAAGTCCAGAAATCAGGACTTTTTGGTCCCATGATCACTGTGTTAAAGATAAAGTCATAAAACCAGAATGCACTGGCTGTGAATATGACGATGACTAATAGTGCGCGCAGTAAATGTTTTCGTAGTACGTCGATATGGTCAAAGAAAGACATTTCTGATTCCAAACTCTTTCCTTTATTCTTAATAGCACCGATCAGGTCCTTAGCTTTATTATCACTCATGTAGATTGTTTGTATAACAAAAATACCATTCTATTTTATTAGAATGGTATTTACGTTTT